>JABAOH010001522.1_pt3 | contig 89103 bp, 75 predicted proteins | sample 7062181 | NCBI WGS metagenome assembly JABAOH01 (sample SAMN14538630, study PRJNA623070) | marine sediment metagenome | biome: marine biome [ENVO:00000428]; feature: marine pelagic biome [ENVO:01000023]; material: deep marine sediment [ENVO:00002113]; isolation source: pool of 5 deep marine... | reverse complement strand
AATGAAGGAGAGAGGGAAGCGCGCTTCGGGCTTTGGTCATCGCCTTCATACTCAAGACCCCAGGACAGAAAAGCTTTTTTCTTTGGCCGGGGAACTTGGATTTTCGGGAAAATATATCAGAATTGCCCGGACAATAGAGAAGAATTTAGAGAAAGTTATGGGTAAGACGCTTCCCATCAATGTCGATGGGGCGATAGCTGCCTTGCTCTGTGAGCTTGGAATTTCTCCTGAGATAGGGAATGCCTTTTTCATTATTGCTCGGGTGCCAGGGCTCGTGGCTCACATCCATGAAGAGAAAACCCGGATGAGGCCCATGCGAAAGATCCATCCCCAGGACTATGAGTATGACGGGCCAGAGGAGAGGGAGATAGAATGAAAGAAGAACTTTTGCGCATAATGCCTGAATTTAAGCTTATTGAAGACACTAAGATCCAGGAAAAAACGATCAATGTCTGGATCAAGGCGATGAAAAAGAGCGGATGGACGTTTGATGATCTGCATCAAATGCCGTTTACCTTGCTGATTGAAAGAACTTCGGTTAACATCATTGAACACACGAGGGCAGTTGCCCGCTGTTCTTTGGAGATTGCAGAAGTGTTTGGCAGAGAATATAACGAGAAAATTCGAGTAAACCGGGATTATCTTCTGGCAGGGGCTATGCTTCATGATGTTGGAAAGCTATTTGAATACAAAAAGGTAAAGGGAAAGTTTGTCAAAAGCGAAGAGGGTAAGCTCCTCCGCCACCCCATCTCCGGGGCTGCTTTTGCTTCCAAGCACGGGCTCCCCCAGGAAGTGGTCCACATCATTGCTTCCCATTCCAAGGAAGGTGATGGAGTTAGGAATACCGTGGAGGCGGTTATCGTCAATCATGCTGACTTTGTTAATTTTGAGGCCTTAGAAATTTAAGAAGAGCTAAAAGAGGGAATTTTGGGAAAAACGTTCTCTGAAAAGATTCTCGGCTTAAAAGCGCAGAAAGAAGTCCAGGCCGGAGAGGTTATTACGGTTTCTCCCGATTACATTCTCTCCCACGATAATTCTGCAGCTATTATCAAGGAGTTTCAAAAGCTCGGAGTCAAAGATGTGAAGTCTCCTCAAAAGATTGTTATTATTCTGGACCACGTTGTCCCTGCTGCTTCTGAAAAATATGCTCTGAACCACAAAACGATCAGGGAATTTGTCTCAGCTCAGAAAATTCAAAATTTCTTCGATATTCCCAGCGGGATCTGCCATCAGGTTTTCTCCGAGAATGGATTTGCTCTTCCAGGAAAGCTGATCCTGGGCGCGGATTCCCACACCACAAGCTACGGTTCTTTTGGGGCTTTTGCGGCGGGCATCGGCCGCTCTGAAGTGGCTTCTCTCTGGGCCACTGATGAGATCTGGCTCAGGGTTCCGGAGACAATAAAGATTGAGATAGAAGGAGAGCTTCCCTCCGGAGTTTATGCCAAGGATGTTATTTTAAAAATCATAGGAGATGAAGGAGCAGACAGAGCAAATTACAAAGCAGTGGAATTTACAGGGGAGGTTGCGAAGAAATTCAGCATGGCCTCCCGCCTGGTTCTGGCGAACATGGCTGCAGAGATGGGAGCCAAGAATGGCTATTTTAAGCCTGATGAGGAGACACTCCGCTGGCTTGAGGGAAGAGCGAAAGATAAATTTAAAATTATAAGCTCGGATCCGGACGCCAGGTATGAAGCAGTCCTCAACTATAATATTTCCTCATTGGAACCTCAGGTAGCCTGTCCCCATACTGTCGATAATGTCAAACCCGTCTCAGAGGTTGAAGGAAAGGAGTTTCATCAAGCCGTCATCGGGACGTGTACCAACGGCAGATTTGAGGATTTAGAGATTGGAGCAAGGATATTAAAAGGGAAGAAGGTTCATCCCAATGCGAGAGTGCTTATCATTCCAGCCTCGAGACAGGAGTATTTGCATGCTCTGAAAAAAGGAATCCTGGAAATTCTGGCAGAAGCAGGTTGTGTGATATTAAATCCGGGCTGCGGTCCCTGTTTGGGAGCTCACCAGGGAATCCTTGCTCCTGGAGAGGTTGCTCTGAGTACCGCCAACCGCAATTTCCGTGGCAGAATGGGAAGCAGGGAAGCCCAGATTTATTTGGCTTCTCCGGCCACGGTCGCTGCATCGTCTCTTGAAGGAAAGATCACTGACCCGAGGAAGTTTCTATGAAAAAGGGAAGAGTATGGAAGTACGGAGATAACGTCAACACGGATGTTATCTTTCCAGGAAAATACACCTATTCTATCCTAGAACCTGAGGAAATGGCTCGCCACGCGCTCGAGGATTTGGACCCAGGCTTTGCTCAAAAGGTAAGGCCTGGGGATATCATCGTTGCTGGCAGGAATTTCGGCTGCGGAAGTTCAAGAGAGCAGGCAGCAACATGTTTGAAGTATGCTGGGGTTCAGGCAGTCGTAGCCAGATCTTTTGCCCGGATTTTTTTCAGGAATGCGATAAACCAGGGATTGCCCGTACTTCAATCTGAGGAAGCTGTGGACACCATCGAGAACGGCGAGGAGATTGAAATAGATTTCATAAAGGGAAAAATAAAAACCGCCAGAGGTGATTTTGCCTTTCCTCCGTTTCCTGAATCGGTTATGGGAATCCTGGAAGCAGGAGGACTTATTCCTTATACAAGAAAAAAATTGGAAGGGAAATAAAGAGAGGAGGTACTGATGCCCAAGTACAAAATTGCCTTACTCCCTGGGGATGGAGTAGGTAACGACGTCATGGAAGCAGCTATGATAGTGCTGGAGAAAATAGGTCTCGATGCTGAATACATCGAGGGTGATATAGGCTGGGAATTCTGGTGCAAAGAAGGCAATCCTGTCCCGGACCGGACAATCGAGATACTAAAGAGGACAGATGTCTGTCTCTTTGGTGCCATCACCTCAAAGCCAAAAGATGATGCTGCCCGAGAGCTTGATCCATCCTTGAGGGGAAAGGGATATTCTTATTTTAGCCCTATCGTCCGCCTTCGCCAGGAATTCGACCTCTACACGTGTCTAAGACCCTGTAAAGCCTATCCGGGCAATCCTCTCAATTACCGCGATGACATAGACCTGGTAATTTTCAGAGAAAACACAGAAGGCCTGTATGCAGGTGTAGAGTTTTACCCTCTTCCCGAGGAAGTGAGGAATGCTCTTCTCCTTCATCCAAAGATGGCAAGGTTTAAAGACCTTCCCCTCGATGAGATAGCTCTCTCGACGAGGATCATGACCAAAAATGCCTGTAAGAGAATAGTGAGAAAAGCTTTCGAGTATGCCCGGAAAAATAAACGGCGTTCTGTGACTATTGTTGAGAAGCCAAATGTTTTGAGAGAAACAGGTGGACTCATCCTGGATATCGCCAGAGAGATAGCCAAGGAGTTTCCTGATTTAGAGTTCAAGGAGGCAAATGTTGATGCGATGGCCATGTGGCTGGTTAAAAATCCACAGGACTATGATGTTTTGGTCGCGGAAAATTTATTCGGTGACATTGTCTCTGACCTTTCCGCGCAGCTTGTTGGTGGTTTGGGCTTTGCACGAAGCGGTAATATCGGCGACGATTATGCAATCTTTGAGCCTACCCATGGTTCTGCGCCAAAATATGCAGGCCTTTATAAGGTTAATCCGACCGCGATGTTGCTGGCCACAAAAATGATGATCGAGTGGCTGGGAGAGGACGAGAAGGCTTCAAGGATGGAAAAGGCTATTGCCCAGGTCATAAAGGAGGGCAATGCGAGGACCTATGACCTCGGCGGAAGTTCTACCACCCTGGACGTTGCCCATGAGGTTGCGTCAAAACTTTAGATGAAATAGAAGAGAGATGATATGGGAAAGACTATCATAGAAAAGATAATCCAGGATCATACAAAAGAGGAAGTCAAACCAGGCAAGATTGTATGGATGGACCTTGATATAAGGTCTGCCCGGGATTTCGGCGGCCCTAATGTTATTAAGAACTATGAGAAGGAATACGGAGATGCCCTCGTAGCAGACAGAAAAAAAACTTTTTTTACTTTTGACCTGTGTGTTCCACCCTCTTCTCTTAAATACGCGGATAATCAGCAGATATGCCGTGAGTTTGCAAGGAGGCAAGATATTGAAGTTTTTGATGTTGATAGAGGGATCGGCTCTCATGTGCTGATAGAGAAAGGCCTGGCATGGGCTGGGTCGACTGTTGTTGGTACGGACAGCCACCTGAATATCCTGGGAGCTGTGGGAAGCTTTGGCCAGGGGATGGGGGATGTGGACGTCACTTTTGCTTTTAAGACGGGAAAAACATGGTTTGAAGTTCCCCAAACATTGAAAGTTTTAATTAAGGGAAGCTTTTCTTCTCCGACAACAGCCAAGGACTTGACTCTCTACATCCTTAAAAACCTGGGGACAAAAAAAGCGGCTTTGAAAGCTGTTGAATTTTATGGTGAAGCTGCGAGGGGCCTTGCTCTTCCTGGCCGCATCACTCTTTGCAGCATGGTTACAGAAATGGCTGGGATCATAGGATTCGTTCCTGAATTTAGAGATTCCCTCAAGGCTGAGATCGAAAATATTTCCGGCGCAAAATTTTCTCCTCATGAGGCTGATAAAGATTGCTCTTACTCGGATACTGCGGAGATAGATGTCAGTGATCTTTCACCTCAGGTTGCGGTGCCTTTTTTGCCTGACAACGTTCAAGACGTTTCAGAGCTTAAGGGAGTAAAAATCGACTCTGGATTCATTGGTTCGTGCACGAACGGACGCACAGAGGACTTTGCTCTCGCCTCGCAGATCTTGAAAGGGAAGAAGATTAAAGAAGGGATCACTCTTAAAATTGTTCCGGCTACGAAACGAGTTTACAAGGAGATCCTCGAGAGAGGAATCCTTGAAAACCTCTTCCTAAGCGGGGCCATCATCAGCAATCCAGGCTGCAGTGGCTGTGCGGAGGGTCATATAGGTCTTACAGGAGAAGGAGAGGTTCAAGTCAGCACGGGCAACAGGAATTTTGCAGGAAAACAGGGAAAAGGAAAGACTTATCTGGCAAGCCCGGCAGTCGTGGCTGCATCCTGTCTCACAGGCCATATAACAAACCCCAAGGATATATAAAAAACTATAAAATAAGGAAGCAAAACAAGAAAATATAAGAAATATTGCAAGGGAATATGATAAGGATAAAAAATTATTAATAAGGATGTGAATTTGACCCTAAATAACGAGATTAAATGTCATTGCGAGGAGCGAAGCGACGCGGCAATCTCAACCTTATAATGACATATAGGCATATAAAATATGGAGAAATCTATTATTTCCGGCAGAATCTGGGTTCTCTTGGACCAAAACAATAGATTGATAGAAGATATTGACACTGACCAGATTTACCATAACGCATTTCTTCATATCACCGAAGTCTCTCAAATGGGAAAGTATGCCCTGGGAAACTTAGAGGGCTGGAAGGATTTTTCGAAGAAGGCCCGTCCAGGAGATACCCTTATCGCTGGAAGGAATTTCGGAGCCGGCTCGTCCAGGCAGCATGCTGTCGGTTGCTTTATTTCCTTGAAGATCGGGTTGATTCTTGCTCCTTCTTTCGGAGCTATTTACTTCAGAAATGCAGTAAACTCAGGCTTTCCTGTCTTGAGATGTCAGGAGCTTGATGAGCTTGTAGCTAAAAAGGCTTTGGAAACAGGGGACGAAATCAAGGTGAATTTTCGCTCGGGCGAAGGCTTGAATCAAAGCAGAAATACCAATTTTAAGGTTGAGTCTATGAGTACTGTCCAGTATGATATTTATAGAGCAGGTGGTCTGTTTAATTATGGGAAACGAATCAGCAAAGTATAATTAAATCCGATAATAAAAAAATGATTGTTCTTTCAGTGGATACAACAACCTTTGCGGGCTCGGTTGCTCTTTTGGAGAAAACAAAGCTTCTCGCTGAGTTCAACATTGATTCTCCATCAACATATTCTGAACGGCTTTTGCCTGCCGTGGATTTCATTCTGAAAACAAACGGAATGAATATCAAAGATATGGATGGATTTGCTCTGGCTGCGGGTCCTGGTTCTTTCACTGGCATCAGGATTGGATTGAGCACGGTAAAATCCTTTTCGTACGCTTCCGGGAAGCCAGTGGCAGCGGTTTCGACTTTGAAGGCGCTGGCCTGGAAGCTCCGTCATCCCCAAAACCATCTCATCTGTCCTCTCCTCGATGCGAAAAAAGGAGAAATCTATGCTGCTCTCTTTGAATCGAGAGCGGGCAAGCTAAAGGAAATCGTTCCTCAGGGAGCTTACTCGCCCGATCGTTTCTTCACTCTTCTCCCCTCCAACAGGATTATTTTTTTCATAGGGAATGGTATTAACGCTTACAGGGATAAGATTTTCCAGTATTTCAAGGATAAAGCCAGGTTTTCCCACCGGTCTGCTTTTATAGCTTTTGAGATAGGGCTGCTGGGCTATGAGTTGCTGAGGAAGAAAAAAGGCGTAAAAGCCCAAGAGCTTAAGCCCATTTATTTTCGAAAATCTCAAGCGGAGGAAAAAGATTAAAAGAGCCAGTCTTCCCCAGGATTCTTTTTATTTAAGAAAGATGAAGGAAGGGGATCTTCCTTATATTTTAGAAATTGAAAATGTTTCTTTTCCTAACCCGTGGCATGAAATGACTTTTAGGGGAGAGATTTACAACCAGCCTATATCTTCTCCTTATGTCATCGTCTTTAAACCTCAAAAGAAGGTCATAGGATACCTTGTTTTCTGGCAGATAAAAGAGCGAATACAGATCAACAATATCGCCATCCATCCTGATTTCAGACGTATGGGCATTGCAGAGGCTGTTCTGCATCAAGTCTTAAGCAAAATTCGGGGGGCAGGGACAAAGTTTGTCACCCTGGAGGTCAGGCCATCCAATGTTGCTGCTCGATCTTTATACCATAAATTAGGCTTTGATGTTTTGGGGATAAAAGAGAATTATTATCATAACCCTCCAGAGCCCGCCCTTGTCATGGGCAAAAAACTGTAGGGGCTTGATTCATCAAGCCCACCTTAAAAAGGGGACAGGCTACTTTTTTAATAGAAAAAGGATTGCGTCCATTTTGTAGGGGCTTGATTTCTCAAGCCCTCCCCTTATTTGAAAACTAATCCAAACCATGACAGTTTTCAGGTTTTTAAAGTCCTGATCCCAAATTAGCCAAATTCCTAATTCCATAATTGACATTGTAGCAGCCATGCCTTATATATATATATATATTGGATGCATTTTTAATTACTCATCTAATTATGAGGGGTAAAGGAGATGCCTCATTTCGCTGGGAACAAGCTCCCCAATCTTCTAAAAAAAGAAAATTATAATTATTTTAAAGACTACAGACAGCACCTCATATTGGTCCAAAAAACTGCGCCCTTACAAATTCGACGGCCACACTCATGTTAATGTCGCAGAGACTTAAAAGAAGCTGGAAGCAGATGACCTAAAATTTTCCCCTTTTTCAAGAGGTAAACCGTATGAAACAGGAAGATAGGACAAATAAACAGCTGGAAGATGAATTAGTAGATTTAGTCCAGGAAATCTCTGAGCTAGAAATTTCCGAAACTAAGCTAAAACGAGAGAAGGAAGAGAAAGAAAGACTTCTTATCCAACTTATTCAATCAGTGAAAATGGCAGGAATCGAGAATCTTGCAAGTGGTATAGCCCATGAATTCAATAACCTGCTTCAAATAATGAAGGGGCATGTAGAATTTGCTCAAAGAACAAAGAAAGCAGAAGACATGGAAGAAGCTCTAGATATAGTTTTAAAAGCTTCCGATAAAATCGGAAATATTATCAAGGATTTATTAGCTTTTTCAAGAAAGGAGTCGTTTGAAAAAGTACTATGTGATATTACCGAGCCGTTGGAATCAGTGCTCTCGCTGACAGAGGAGAAATTCAAGGAGCGTAATATCGAAGTAGTGAGGAAATATGAAAAAACTTCAGCCGTAGAGGTAAATAAGGTAGAGATGCAGAGAGTATTTCTGAATATGGTTACGAATGCCCGGGATGCGATGATAGCCGATGGAGGGATTTTGGAAATAGGAGTAAAGCAGGTTGGCGAAAATGTGGAAGTAAGTTTCATTGATACAGGGAAAGGGATAAGAGATGAAAATCTAAGGAGAGTATTCGAGCCATTTTATACTACTCAGGTAGCGGTCGAAGAGGATAGCTGGCTCCAGGGTGTAGGGCTTGGTTTATCTGTGTCTTATAGAATCGTGCGGAGACACGGCGGAATAATCGAAGTTGAAAGTGAGATAGGGAAAGGAAGTACTTTTACTGTCAAGTTGCCAGCGAAGGGAGAAAAGGCGGAAGAAAAACGCGAAGAAAAGAGAGATGTGGAAAGAGCTGAACCTCTGAATATTCTGGTAGTGGATGATGAGGAAGATATATGTAAAATTCTTACAAAATGGTTATCATTAGACGGGCACAGAGCGAAATATGCACTCAAGGGGCAGGAAGCTATTGATCTTGTTAAGAAAGGTAATTTTAATTTTGTGTTTTTGGATGTTGTAATGCCAGGAATTGCCAGTATTGATGTTCTTAAAGAGATAAAGAAGATTTCTCCAGAGACGAAAGTAGTCATGATAACAGATACATTAATGGATAAGGCGTTATTGAATGAGCTAATACAAAAAGGTGCTTTAAGCTATCTCCAAAAGCCTTTCAAAATAGAAGATATAAAAAAAATAATCAGCTAGAAAATAATCAATTGTAAAAAAAGGGACAGGTTACTTTTTTTTACGAAAAAAGGATGGTGCCCCTTTTGTAGATGTATTCTTTATATTGTGTAAAGGCTTGATTCACCAAACCCACGGCTGTGCTTTGCAGATGTTTTTTTGCTCTGCGGGGTTTTGTATCTTTTTGCGTAGGGGCTTGATTCATCAAGCCCACCGATGTGTTTTGTAGATGTTTGCTTTATATTGCGTAGGGGCTTGATTCATCAAGCCCACCTTTTTTTATCTAGGTATTGATATGTCTTTTGTAAGAGTTTGATTTATCAAACCTACTTTATGTGAAATCTAGCAAATCTTAATATTATCATATTCTTATTTTTCTTGAATCATGAATCCCTCAAGGGGAATTAGTTAATAATTAACCTTAATCAAGCACAAGCCCTTGGCTGGAACGGTGGGGCCGGCCAAAGATCGCTTTTTTTCTCTGAAAATCTCTTCAATCCTGCCAAGCGGCATTTTGCCTTTTCCGATCTCAAGAAGGGTGCCTACCATGGTTCGCACCATGTATCTTAAAAATCCATTGGCTTCAACTGTGTAGATGATCTCATCGCCCTTTTTTTCTATCTCAGAGCGCGTTACTTTTCTTACTGAATTCTGAAGCCGGCTGGAAGAGAAAGCTCTGAAATCTGCCTCTCTTGCGAAAAGAGGGGCTGCTTCTTTCATCAAGTTGACCTTGAGAGGAGAAGACCATTGGAGGGCATACCTTTGGAGAAAGGGACTGATGATTGGAGAATTGAATATCCTGTACTGGTATATTTTTGATTTTGCCATTTTTCTTGCGTGAAAATCCATGTTTATTTTTTTTAGGGAATTAACTCTTACTTCATCAGTGAGAAGTGAGTTTAAGGCTCGGATAAGTTCTTCATTCTTTAGCCTGAGATTCGCTTTGAAACCAGCCACTTGTTCTTGAGCATGAACCCCTGCATCTGTGCGTCCAGCACCGATGACATGGATTTTTTTTCGAGTGATCTTGGCCAAAGATTCTTCGAGAACACCCTGGATTGTCCTTTTGTCAGGCTGACGCTGCCAGCCATAGAAGTCAGTCCCGTCATAACTTAAAGCGAGCTTATAATTACGCATCATTTTTTAACGGAGTTACTTGATCAGGAGGTAAACGGAAAATAATTCTTCAGAGCCAAATTCACTGCTTCTTCAGCGGATTTAGCCTTTATCACGCCTTCAATATCCCATGTCCCTAAGCCAATAATCTTTTTTCCGTAGATGGATCCGTAAGCGATTTCGCTTAGGGTCCCATATTGGCCATTGACGGCTATAATGACATCTGAGTTCATGGCAATAAGGGAATTTCTTCCATATCCCAATCCAGTGGCAATGGCAACATCGATGTAGGGATTTGCATCCTGGGGGGAATTTCCGGGAAGGATGCCTATGGTCAAACCTCCTGCCTGTTTAGCTCCCCGTGAAGCCTCTTCCATCACTCCGCTGAGTCCTCCACAGATTAGAATCGCTCCTTTCTCTGCAATCAATTGGCCAACTTTGAAAGCGATCTGGCGGGATTTCGTATCTGGTTTACCACCCCCGATAACTCCGATCCTTATCTTTTTTTTCAGTTCCATCGCAAATTTTTCCTTCACTTTTTATAGATAATAACTTAATTAGCACAGAGCGTTTTTCTTTTCAAACAAAAAGGCTAAGGCTATTTTATATTGACGCATCTTGTCTCTCTAATTCTCGATTTTTCCTGGATTACCGATTTTTTTCTGATTCTTTGATATAACCTCTGGAATTTAATCGTCTTTAGATGTGACCTGAGATGTTGTTTAAAATCGCGAGCACTTCTTTGATAGGGATTGATGCTTATTTAGTTGATGTCGAAGTAGATATTTCTTTTGGAATTCCGGGATTTATCACTGTCGGATTGCCTGATGCATCGGTGCGGGAAAGCAAAGAAAGAGTAAAGGCTGCGATAAAGAATTGCGGCTACGAATTTCCCTCGAGAAAAATAACCATAAATTTAGCACCGGCCGACAGGAGAAAAGAAGGCTCTGCCTTTGATCTTCCCATTTCTCTGGGCCTCCTCGCCCATTTGGACCTTTTTTCGCTGGAAAGGCTAGGGGACTATCTGTTTTTGGGTGAATTAGCTTTAGACGGAAGACTCAAGCCAGTAAAGGGAATTCTCTCCGCCACTGTTCTGACAAAAAGAAAAGGTTTTATGGGGATAGTCATTCCCAAAGAGAACGAGAAGGAAGCAGCCCTGGTGCAGGATATAGATATTTATGGCATGGAGAATTTAGTCCAGGTTGTCGAACTGCTCAGAGATGCTGATAATATTTCTCCTTGCAGATATTCCTTACAGGAGCTTTTGCCTCGGCCTGAGCACGAAGTGGATTTTCAAGAAATAAGGGGACAGCAACATGTCAAGCGCGCCTTAGAAGTCGCAGCAGCTGGTTCACACAACGTCCTTTTAATCGGCCCTCCTGGAGCCGGGAAGACAATGCTGGCTCGTCGGTTGCCTACCATACTTCCACCTCTGACTTTTGATGAAATTATAGAAGTCACCCAAATCTTCAGTGTATCAGGGCTTCTAAAGGGAAGAGGTGTCGTAAGCGAGAGGCCTTTTCGGGCGCCCCATCATACAATTTCTGATGCGGGATTAATCGGAGGAGGCCTTATCCCTAAGCCCGGTGAGATCAGTCTTGCTCATCATGGCGTTTTGTTTCTGGATGAGCTTCCTGAATTCAAAAGGCGCGTGCTCGAGGATTTAAGGCAACCTGTTGAGGAAGGGAAGGTGACGGTTTCTCGCGCTTCTATGTCCATTACTTTTCCCTCCTCTTTTATGCTGGTGGGCGCTATGAATCCGTTCGAGGATGCTTACGGTGGCCTTTCTTCTTCGGCTTTCAACTGGACAGATATCCAGAGAAGCCGCTACTACTCCAAAATATCTGGGCCCCTTTTAGATCGTATCGATATTCAAGTGGAAGTGCCGAAAGTGGAATTTAAGGACGTCATTTCCAAAGTTGAAGGCGAGAGTTCAGAAGAGATAAGAAAGAGAGTTATTGACGCCAGAAAAAGACAGCTTCAGAGGTTTAAAGGGAAAAGAATCTACTGCAACGCTCAGATGGGTACCAAAGAAGTGAAAAAGCACTGTCAGGTGGATGATCAAGGGAAAGAACTTCTGGAAATGGCTGTGAACCGCCTGGGATTCAGCGCTAGGGCCTATACTCGGGTCTTGAAGGTTGCCCGCACAATCGCTGACCTAAGCTGTGAAGAGAGCATCAGTCCCGCCCATATTTCTGAGGCTATTCAATACCGCATGATGGATAAATATTTTTAACGAATTTTTTTCTCCTTGACTTTAATCTTAGATTCCCATTTTATTATCTTTCGGGATATTTTTAGAGAACAGGGTTTTTGCCAAGATCAATACGGAAAATTTTGAAAAGTGAGGAGGCTGGCATGAAAAAATCAGGGATTTTTTTAATGCCGAGGAGAGAATTTATCGCTTCTGCATCATACCTAGCAATAGGAGGGCATTTGTTCGGAATATCTCCGTTTTCATCTCAATCTGCACAAGCGCCGCCAGAACTCAAGAAGCAGCTGACGCCCGAGGAACTCGAGTTTGTGAAAGAATCAATAATGGCCAAGGACATGAAGAATTATTTTATTATCAAGCGATACAGCTGTGCCGAATCCCTCTTGATGGTCTCTTTGAGGTTTCTGGGAAAGCAAGAAGAGCTGGTCTGGATTGCCAGCGGATTTGGAGGAGGGTTGTACCATAAGGACCTTTGCGGACTTCTCACCTCTGGAGTTATGGCGATTGGTCTCTCATCTGGAATGTTGAAGAAAGAGAGATTAGAGGGGAAGGAAATTTGCCAGCAAAAGCTCAATCAATACTGGGAGTGGTGGACTTCCATCGCACCCTTGCATTGTTCTGAAATCAAGAAGGAGGGCACGAGCTCAGAGGAAGATCCGGAATATAAGGTGTGCCGGCGTCTTGGTCAATTAGCTGCTGCAAAAATAGAAGAATTGATAAGGCCTGTAAGACTTGCTTCCTCTAAAGTCTAAATAAGGAGTCAAAAATGAACAAATTTAAAAACCTGATTTTAGTCACTTTAATTATCTTGAGTTTTGGCTATGTGGCAGCTCAGGAAAAACAAAACCAGATTGGAGAAAAAGTAGAACCAATTGTTCAAGAGATTATGAAATCCTATGAACTGACGGGGCTGGCGATAGGCATTGTGAAAGATAATGAAATAGTGTATGCGAAGGGTTTTGGCGTGAAAAATATCGAGACAAAAGAATCCATTACGACAAAATCATTATTCCACATGGCCTCGGTTTCTAAACCATTTTCTGCAACAGCCATCATGCAGTTTGTAGAACAAGGTAAAGTTGACCTTGATGATCCGGTAGTAAAGTACCTCCCCTATTTTAAATTAGACGATGAAAGATATAAGGAAATCACTATAAGGCAAATGCTAGGTCATATATCAGGTATGCCCGATGTGATGGATTATCATTGGGATAAGCCGGAATATGATGATGGTGCTCTAGAGAGGTATGTAAGAAGTTTGACTGACGAAAAACTCATTGCAGCACCAGGTGAAAGATTTTCATACAGTAACATGGCTTTTGAAGTGCTGGGGGACGTCATAGCGAAAGTTTCTGGGGTGTCATTCGAAGACTATGTGAAGAAGAATATTCTTGATCCTTTAGAAATGCATGAGAGCACTTTCCTTAAAAAAAAGGTTTCTCCCAAGTTGGCTACGACTCCACATGTCATGAAGTTGAAAACAGTTGTCAGCGATATTTATCCATACCATCGCGCCCATGCTCCAAGTTCTACTTTGCATTCAAATGTTCTAGAAATGTGTAACTGGGCAATGGCCAACATGAACAAAGGTGCCTTCAAGGGGAAGAAAATATTAAAGCCGGAAAGTTATGATATTCTATGGGAACCGGCTAAACTTAACAATGGAGAAAACGGGCGTGCCGGGCTTAGTTGGTTTATAAGAACTTATAGAGAAATTAAAACTGTTTCCCACGGAGGAGGCGATGTCGGATATAGAACATATTTTATTATGATGCCTGAAAAATCAACGGCTGCGGTTGTGCTCAGTAATTGTGATTTTGCACCGACAGGGGATATTACAATTGCAACTTTGTTTACCATAATGGGGCTTGAGCCGCCCCCGATTCCAAAAACACCGATTAGAGCTCTCATAAGTAAAACTATTGCTGAAAAAGGTATTGATGTAGCTATCAGGCTGTATAAAGAATTGAAAGAAAATCATCCTAAATCTTACAATTTTGATCCGAGGCAACTGAATAGGCTTGGTTATCAATTGCTTGGGATGGAGAGAGTTAAGGATGCGATTGAAATCTTCAAATTAAATATCGAGGTTTATCCAAAGAATGCCAATTGTCACGACAGTCTTGGGGAGGCATATATGATTAACGGGGATAAAGAGAATGCCATCAAATATTACGAAAAAGCGTTGGAACTGGACCCTAAAATGGAGAGTGCTATCAGGGCGCTAAAAAAGCTGCGGGGAAAATGATTGGTTATTGGTGAGTCATATGTCCGATTAATACAGAGGCGGGCTTGATGAATCAAGCCCCTACAATAAAAGAGAAAATGGGGCCCGTCCCCATATTTTGCAATTTGGTTATATGAACACAAAGGAGTGTTTGATAAATCAAACCCCTACAGAAGTATTAAGCACATACAATTATTTATAGGGATTACGGATCTCAAGCTCTCCGAGTTTAACGGTCCTTTGGAACTCTCCAGAAGGCCAGGGCCTGGGCGGCATTGATCGCTTCTTACCAAGTTTTTGCGCCAGATCAAAAGCAACCTCCATCGCCTCTGGCCTCTGTGAACAGACGAGCCATACAGAAACTTTGCCCGTCCATTTATTTTCTTTTTCTCCCTGCGTAGCTATAACTAGAGGAAAATGAGGCCAGGCCCCATTTTGTCTGTCTCCATTTTCTTCCACAGAAACGTTGCCATTTCCTATATTTTCCTTCTCATTTTCTTTTTGGGTAGTAATGATACGAGAGGTATGTTTGCCGGGTTGAACCTTAAACGTGTACCAGCCCCAGCGGCCATTCTGCTGTTCTACCTTTAGCTCTACTTTTTCCCCGTCCAAAAATGCGGTGACTTCAGGTTTTGTCTCGCCCTTTGATTCTCCAACCGGTTCAAGTAAGATAGCCAAAGTAGCTTCTTCTGCAGGCTTATGGAGGTCGAATTCTATATTGATTTCTGGTTGATTCTCTTGAGAAGAGAGGCGAATAGAACCATGGCTCACAGGCTCGGGCAGATGCCTGAGCGGAATTGAGAAATTGGAGGGCTTGATGCTTTTGCCGCCGTACTTCACCGTTCGGACCATTTCTGGATTCAACAATCGGGCACCTTTTTGTGCATCATAATACTTCACAGCATAGTTGCTTTCACTTTCCTTGATTAATTCAAAAGTAACTCCGGCCAGCAGAGGCTCAGAGGCCTCATCAAGAGGATAAATTTCGTATACGGCAGTTTCATATCCTTGAAGCGGTATTTCTAGATTCGATCCTGCTCTATACAATTTGGGTGAGATTCGCCGCTTAGGATACACTCGTTCCACCACTAAAGAAGACACCTTGGGATCGAGACCCATGGAAGCTGATAATGAAACCTTCAGAGTTTGAGGTTCGATAGAAGGATTCCTGGCAGCAATAATTCCGCGGTTTCCGGCAAAGTGGACATATCCGTAGGCAAGGCTTTCTCCTGGGTCTCCGCCGACCATCTCTGTTGAGCGCAAGACTTCAAATCTATCCTTTGCCCAGCGGATGGATTTTGCCAGGGCATTCCATTCTCCATCTGTGAGCAAGTCTGGAGAAACGTAGAGCTCCCACATGGAAACACCGCGGGCAAAATAGAGGAGGGCATTGTCCGTAAATTTATCCAAAGGTTCTGCCTCTCCTCCCAATTTCTGCAAATTGCCTTTAATAATTCCGTGAGTCATCAGATTAGCAATCGGAAACCAGAAATCGTTTTTCCCGTAATCTTCAAAGAGTACGTAATCGCGGTAGGTGATGGCCCCGTCACGCCTGCTTATCGAGGGGACATTGGCATAGCCGTAGTCACTTCCCTGCATCCAGATCGTGTTGGCATACTTTACCCACCAGGGGCTAAGCCAGGTTCCGGAGGTGATATTCAGAAAAATATTCGGGTTCTCAGTCCTAACAGATCGGCAAAGGTCAATCAATGATTCCATGACAGCCCTCCGGGAATAGACTTCGATAGGATGACCGTGGTCAGGTTCGCTACAGGAGAATTGGATTCCGTCCCACTTGTAATAGCCCACGCCGTTGTTGCGGATAAAATCTAATACCCTTTTCTTGAAGAGCTGGCGATATCTTTTTCCGGCCAAGCATAGCTGGCCCCTTCCTGCTTCACGGCCGGGGATAACTTCGTACCCGTGGTTACGCATCCATTCAATCCGCCACGTTCTGTTTGAGTAACCGCCAATAGGACCAAACCACATTCCAAGGTTTGTTCCTATTTCTTTCAAGGCATCACCCACCGGAACGAGGCCTCTTGGAAATTGCGAGTTGCTCAACACCCAATCACTTTTGTAAACATCCCAGCCGTCGTCCAGAACAAAGGCATCCAGCTCTAATCCATGCTTTTCGACCATTTCTTTCTTGAAAGATTCGATAATACGAAGTAAATTTTTTTCATTCATGACATGGGCTGGACTTTCCACAATTTCAGGCGCCCTAACATCATACCAGGTGTTATAAAGGAGAAAGGGCTTTAGAGATGCGACTCGAATCCGGTCCAGATACTTCCAGAACCAGAGTTTGACATGCGGATTCGGGGATAGCCCTTCCACAACCCATTCGCTCTCCAGCCAGGAGCTTCCGATCCGCTCCCCGAATTCCTGGCCGCAGTGCAGAGTTGTTTTACCTCTCTCCAAAGGCTTCAGGGAATTTTCTGAAGTCGGGTATTCCAGTCCGAAAAAAGCACCTCCTTGCTTGTACTGCAGAGCCAGTGGCTGACCGAACCCTCCGGGTTTAAGAATTGTCACATTTCCGTAAACAACACCCCGGCGGGGCCAAATCCATCTTAAGAAATGGCCGCCTGATCTGGAATCGCGAACTGCTATTTTGCGCTTTATATAGAAGGCGTCCTTTTCGAGTTTATATGTTATCCGCAGCTCCAAAGAACTGTTCAGTCCTTTGAAGAAAAAACTTAATTCTTTGCTATCTTCGGGAAGCTCTTGAATCTCATGACGCAGAAGCTGAAAATTATGTTTGGAGAACATTACGGGATTTTCTGCGTTATTCGCTTTTCTCGGTGCCCGCCACCCTGTCCACATCAAATTCAGGCCAAAATCAGCATCGGTTTCAATCGAAAAGGGCCTGGTCCTGTATTCTGCTAACCAATCCAGTTGTGCTTCAAGCTTGTCAGAACTAAGCTTCCCTTCCTCAAAAATTACCGAACATTTAACCTGCTCGTTGCTCAGCCGGAAAATCTGTTTGTCGCCTTCTTTCCTTTCTTCGAATACAACATTTTGAGCAAAGCCCGAGGAGACAAAAAACACAAATAGGGCAAGAACAAAATACCAGTGCAATCTCAAGTTTTTCATATCAATCCTCCATCGCTGAAAAAAATTTTCCTCTAATTCTTTCCTGAAAGGATAAGGTGCTTGTAAGGCCTACCTGTACAGCCGATATTATAGTAATTTGGCTAGCTTATTAAGGGTTTCTTTGAAAGATTCGGGTTTTAAGGTGCGGATGGATTTTCCGGGTATTCCTATCCATTCTGGATGAATATTGATTTTAGCTAAGGAAGATTTAAGCTCCTCCATAAAAACTCCCATGCCAGGAATAAATTCAATATCTCTCGGGAACTCTTTTTTACCCGTTATCTTTTCTTTCCATTTCCCAACAAGTTCTATCCCGCATGATGGGCTTGCTTCAGCTCCGATAACCGCTCTTATTTTATAATCTTTCTTGATATACCACCTCAGATTATCAGCGATCTTATCGGCAAGCTGGTGGTATATTTTCCTGATTTTTGGGTGGTCATAAGATTCTTTAGGCAGCGCTTTCCTGAATATTCCTGAAAGTTCAATCTCAGGACAGAGAATTTGGTAGAGGCTCACACCTTTTTCAATAAGGAGCTTTATTACTTCTTCTTCAAGACCGGGATAAATAGCAAGATTTTCTTCCAGGGAATGGACATTTAGCAGGCAGTGGGCTACAAGAACAATTTTTCCGCTTCTCTTGTCCTTCATATTAGTTCCAACCAATACCCGGGATCTTTCTGCGGGCAACGGCAGAAATTTTACCCATTGATTGAGCATAAGGTCTGAGTATAAAGCTGTAGGAATATACTCTTACCGGCAGTCTATATTCAGGATGGGCCCGCGCCCTATCCCCCCAGCTTGTATCCCCGCCCACACCCATTTGTTTGTAATCCAGCTTTAATGTGATTAGGTCACGTTTTTTTACATGGTAGGTGTGTCTCTGCTGTTTTTCCGGTCCTGGATCAAAGTCTTCATCTATGAAAGGAAGAGCGCTTATGCTTAAAAGAGGCAGGCCAACGGAAAGGAGTCCTGTGCCCTTATCATTTGTTAAAGCGACCCAGCGGACATCTGTTTTGTTGCCGTTTTCTTGAGGCCGGATATAGGGATGATACTGGTCTATGACCTTTCCGCTGTAAACACCAACCGCAGCTCCTGTTTTCCTGTCCCAGTAATTTTCGTGAGGTCCTCTCCCGTACCAAGTTATGTTTTCAAACTCCGCAGGTAAGGTCATCTTCATGCCAAACCGGGGCATCTCAGGGAGATTGGTATTGGCCGGCTCAAAACTGTTATTAATTATGATGTCGCCGCTGCCAAAAATTCTATAAGTTGTGTAGTATTTTGCGCTCGCAGTGGGCAGTGTGGAAATAAGATTGATTTGAATCTCCTGAGCATCAATCTGTTCTGCCGTGAGCTTATCGGTGATTCTTTTGCCTCCGGCTTCACGCCAGATCTCCAGCCGTCGGGGCATTCCCCAGCCAAAGTCATTATCAGTGGGCGCCCTCCAGAAATGAGGCATAGGTCCGGATTTTATTAGCTCTGTACCTTGGAAGGCATATGATGTTATTTCCCCATTCCTTCTGTCCACAACAACAATGAAATCCTTTCCCTTGATTTGGAAGGATTCTTCTTTTTTGTCGAGTTTCAATTCCGGCAGTTGGGATAAATCTATCTTTGGTCCGGGCTCATAAAAAGGTAATTTAAATTGCTCCCAGGCAATTTCATAGCCTTTGGAAATAAGCGGAGCTTCATTCTTTAATCTAAAACTTAATTTAAGGAAGTACTCCATACCCGGTAAAGGTTTAATCTCAGGAAAAGGTAAGCTGATAGCTTTGGAATGACGTGGAGGAATATCCAACTGGGGAAATTTCCCTTCAGCAATGAGTTCGTCGTCGCCTATGATAGTCCAATTCATCTCGACTTTATTGAGATTTGTAAAATCATGCCTGTTAAAGATTTCAACCTCCCCTCTCTTCAGATCAATGGGCTTTACATTTATATACTGATAAACCTTCTTGACTTCCCAGATGTGAGGATGTAGCTTCCTGTCGGGAAAAACCAGCCCGTTGATACAAAAATTCCTGTCGCTGGGAGTACCAGGCGGCCCATAATCGCCTCCATAAGCCCAGAATTCCTCGCCCTCTTCGTTTGTTTTAAGCAAACCCTGGTCAACCCAATCCCAGATGAAACCGCCCTGCAGCTCTTTGTGTTCATCAAAAAAATCCCAGTAATCCTGGAGGTTGCCGACGCTGTTTCCCATTGCGTGGGCGTATTCACACATGATAAGAGGACGATTTTCCAGACCCCTTCTGAGATATTCTTCAAGATCCTGAGTCGTGCGGTACATAGGGCAGACGATATCCGTATGAGGACCGGTTAGGGCGCGTTCATACTGAACGGGTCTGGATGGGTCGCGTTCTTTGATCCACTTGTATGTGGCATCGAAGTTTACACCGTCGCCAGCCTCATTCCCCAGAGACCAGATGATGATGCAGGGATGATTCTTATCCCTTTCAACCATGCTGATTGTCCGATCTAGATGAGCTTCTTTCCATTCCGGGTTATTGCCCAGCGTTTTATCTGGAGCATACCCCATGCCATGAGATTCAATATTTGCCTCGTCTACGATATAAATTCCGTATTCATCACAAAGCTCGTACCAGCGGGGGACGTTCGGATAATGGCTTGTTCGGACGGCGTTTATGTTGAATCTTTTCATCAACTGGATATCTTTGACCATGTATTCCTCTGAGACTACACGGCCGGTTTCTGGTTTGTGTTCGTGGCGGTTTACACCCTTAATCATGATAGGCACACCGTTAACCAGCAGCTGGCCTCCTTTTATTTCTACTTTTCTGAAGCCTGTTTTCGAGCCAACAACCTCAACTGTTTTTTCTTTATCATCCTTGAGAGAGAGGATCAGGGAGTAGAGGTTAGGAGTTTCAGCAGTCCATTTCAACGGATTCTCTATTGATTGTTCAAAGCTTATTTCCTGCTCTTCGGACTCTCGTAGATTTACTTTTTTAACAAGTGGTGAATTGATTACTGATTCATTTTGAGAATCAAAGAGTCCCATCTGGACATAATACTCGCCCGTTTCCTTTGCCAAATAATTTTTTACCTTGACTGTAGCCTTCAGGCGGCCGTCCTTGTAGTTCTCATCCATATCAGCAAGGGCAAAAAAGTCGCGAATACAAACATTCGGTGCGGCGAAGATAAAGACATCACGCTCAATGCCGCTTATCTTCCAGTAGTCCTGGTCTTCAAGATAGCTTCCGTCACTGAAGCGGTAGACTTCCACCGCCAGCGAATTTTCTCCTTTACGCAGATATTTGGTAATGTTAAATTCAGCAGGAGTTTTACTTCCCTGGCTGTAGCCCACCTCTTTTCCGTTTACCCAGACATACATCGCAGATCTAACGCCGCCGAAGTGGAGGAAAACCTGACGGCCATCCCATCCTTCCGGGATGGTAAAGTCTCTCCTGTAGGAGCCAACCGGATTGTTATCATGCGGGATATGGGGTGGGTTGGCTGGAAAAAGATAATCGGTATTTGTATATATAGGTATGCCAAAACCCTGCAGTTCCCAATTGCCTGGCACGACAATATCATTCCACTGGCTAGCATCAAAATTATCTTTATAGAAGTTAACGGGCCGCTCGGAAGGTCTCTTAACCCAGTTGAATTTCCAGGTTCCGTTTAGAGAGACATAATACGGAGATTGAGAAGGATTGTTCTTCAAGGCTGTGTCAATACTAACGTAGGGAATATATGTGCAGTGGGCAGGTTCCTTGTTCCGTCCGATCATCGCCGGATTTTCCCAGTCATTGACTTTATCTACTTTTGCTTTTTGTTCAAGAGGCTCTTTCCCGCTGTTCTTATGGGCAACAGAAATATTGAAGGAAGCAAAAACTAAAATTAGGATTAAACTGATTTTTTTCATATTTTCCTTCTTTTTAGGATAACTTTTTTTATTTCTCTTGGGATAGCCTTTTCTCCTTAAAACCAAATTTTATATAAAATGCAAGTAAATGCAATGGGGTCAGACTTGCAAAACTTGATTAAAAGTCTGATCCCATTGACAGCCTAAGAGCATAAATGTACACTTGAAAAATTCTCGATTTCAAAAGAGAGAATGTGATAGGTATTTATAAAGATCTCGAAGGTAAGATGGTCGTTATTATTGGTGCAGCACTCGGAATGGGTCTGGCAACGGCAAAAAGCTGAATACAATGAAGAGATGCTTGATGCTGTAAATGAAGAGATTCCTTTGAATCGTCACGCAACGCCAGAAGAAGTTGCTGGATTATTTGCCTTTTTAGCGTCTAAAGAAGCCTCTTATATCACCGGACAAGCGATACCGATTGATGGCGGTGAAACTTCGGATTAATATTTGAAAGATTTAGATGAATAATTTACGTAAGAGAATCCAACCTTATGATATTTGGAGGTTTTAGCCATGAACATAGACTCTAAAGCTACAGAGCTTTTTTCACTAGACGGGAAAGTTGCGATGATTACAGGAGCAGCCTCAGGGATTGGTTTGGCAGCGGCAAAGCGGTTAGCAGAAATGGGCGCCAGTATCGCTCTGGTTGACATCAATGAACCTAAAGGAAAAGAGGCTGCCGAAGAGATTAAAAGCCTTGGAAAGAAAGCAAAATTTTTCCGGTGCGATGTAACTTCAGACTCTGACTGTAGGAAAACAACCGAGGATGTTTATCAAGAATTTGGTAGGATAGACATTCTATTCAATAATGCCGGAGTGACAAGACGCAAAAATATAGTTGAGTTAACCGAAGAAGAGTGGGATCTAGTTTTGAACGTAAACTTAAAATCCATTTATTTACTTTCTCGCCATGTGATTCCTCGTATGATTGATAACGGTGGAGGAAGCATAATCAATACCGGTTCAGGGTGGGGACTGAAAGGCGGCCCAAACGCTACGGCCTATTGTGCGGCCAAAGGTGGAACCGTAAACATGACTCGGGCGATGGCCATTGATCATGGAAGTCAGGGCATTCGAGTCAATTGTGTCTGTCCCGGAGATACAGACACAGAGCTCCTGCATGATGAAGCAGCTCAATTAGGAGTGGATGACGCTGAATTTATGAAGGCTGCTGCAGACCGTCCCCTGCATCGTGTTGGTCTTCCCGAAGATATTGCCAATGCTGTTCTTTACTTTGCCAGCGATATGTCAAGCTGGGTAACAGGGTCGGTTTTGGTCGTTGACGGCGGCGGATTAGCCTGAATATAAAATTTGCGCTTATGAGAATCAAGAAAAAGCATTTTTTGCATGATTTTAAAGGTTTTGAGTTGAATGATTTATTCATGAATGCAAAATCATTTAAAGAACCATAAATCTTAAATCCATAAATAGGGTTATCGATAGTTTTTATGAGTAATTCAGAAGCTGCAATAATCGGAGGATTATCATGAAAAATAGTGAAAAAACGGTGCACCCCTATATCCCCAATTCTGCACCAAAAGTAAAGGCAAAAATGCTCGAGGAGATAGGGGTAAAGGATATTGATGAACTTTATAAGGATATACCAGAGAACTTGAGGTTAAAAAAAGAGCTGGAACTGCCTGGAGCGTTGGCCTCTGAGTATGCTTTAAAGCGGCATGTAGAAAAAGTACTTTATAAAAACCAAACGTGTCAGGAAAACATCAGTTTTTTAGGGGGAGGATGCTGGCAGCACTATGTTCCGGCTATCTGCGATGAAATAAATCAGCGTTCAGAATTTTTAACAGCCTATGCAGGGGAGCCGTACGAAGACCATGGGAGATTTCAGGCTCTTTTTGAATATGAAAGCTTGATGGCAGAGCTTTTAGACATGGATGTGGTTAATGTGCCGACATATGATTGGTGCCAGGCCTCAAGTACCGCTCTAAGTATGGCTGCCAGAATTACCGGGCGCAAGGAAATACTCATATCAGATACGATATCTCGAGATAGGCTCTTAGCCATAAGAAACTACTGCGTACCTGTTTTTAGCGTTCAAATGGTAAATCACTGTCCTGATACTGGACTCGTGGACCTCGATGATTTGGGAGCGAAGATGTCTCCCGATATTGCTTGTATATATTTTGAGAACCCGTCCTATTTGGGATTTATCGAGCATCAAGGGAGGGCTATATCAGATATCGCCCATGAAAACGGAGCTTTGAGCGTAGTCGGTGTTGATCCGGCCTCTTTAGGAGTCATTATTCCCCCTTCTAATTATGGCGCGGATATTGTTTGTGGTGATATTCAAGGGCTCGGAGTTCATATGAATTACGGCGGCGGTCACGGAGGATTCATAGCTAGCCGAGATGAAGAAAGATTTGTGATGGAATACCCGTCTCGCCTGTTCGGGATAACAAAAACGTCTGTAGAAGGTGAATACGGTTTTGGCGATGTAGCTTATGAAAGAACATCCTTCGCAGTCAGAGAAGAAGGCAAAGAATTTGTCGGAACTCATGCAGCATTATGGGGCATTACAGCTGCTGTTTATTTATCCCTCATGGGTCCTAAAGGAATGCAAGAATTGGGAAAGACCATCATGCAAAGATCGCAATATGCCATGAAGAAACTATCAGAAATAAAAGGAGTTAAAGCGCCCTTATTCGATTCACCCCATTTTAAAGAGTTTGTTGTCGGTTTCAAGGATACAGGGATGACGGTCGATGAGATTAATAAAGCCCTGATGAAGCAGGGAATCTTCGGAGGCAAAGACCTTACCAGGGATTTTCCTGAGCTTGGAAATTGTGCGCTTTATTGCGTGATAGAGGTTCACACCAAGGACGATATTGATCGTCTGGTTCAAGCCTTGAATGAATATTTAGGATAGAGGTTGAAAACATTGGGTATCGTAAGATTGGATATCATAAGAAAGGAAGGGATTGACCATGAGAACAGATAAAAAAACGAAAGTAAGAAATTTTCATCAGGCCAAATGGGATGAGCCAATAATTTTTGAATTGAACACAGAGGGAGAAAGAGGCATCGTAATCCCCGGGGTAGAAAAAGAAATCGAAGATACCGTCGGTGATGGAATATCTAAATTGCCAGAAAACATGACAAGAAAAAAAACTCCTTCGCTTCCTGAAATATCTCAGATGAGAGTGTTAAAGCATTTCATTCGCTTGTCTCAGCAATGTCTTGGAGCAGATTTAAATGTTGATTTAGGGCAGGGGACCTGCACGATGAAATACAGCCCAAAAATAAACGAGTTTTTAGCCCGTTCACCTAAGGTTACAGAAGTTCATCCCCTGCAAGATGAGAATACTGCTCAAGGTGCGCTGGAAATAATGTACAAATTGGATGTATTCCTTCAAGAGATTTCAGGAATGAAGAAATTTACCATGCAGCCTGGAGGAGGTTCTTCAGCCATTCTAGCTATGGCTTCCATCATCCATGCTTATCACGATTCCCGGGGAGAAACAGATAAACGAGATGAGATCATAACCACTATATTCTCTCATCCTTCCGATGCTGCAGCGGCCGCTGTAAAAGGATATAAAGTGATTACTATTTACCAAAATGAAGACGGATTACCGGATGTCGAGGCTCTGAAGAAAGCAGTTTCAGAGCGAACCGCAGGATTATTAATAACGAATCCGGAAGATACGGGTATCTTCAATCCTAAGATAGATGAGTTTGTTAACGTAGTTCATGAAGCTGGGGGCTTGTGCGGATATGACCAGGCCAATGCAAACGGAATATTAGGCATTACCAGAGCAAGTGAAGCTGGCTTTGATCTTTGTTTCTTTAATCTGCACAAAACCTTTTCTTCTCCCCATGGCTGCGGCGGACCTGCAACAGGAGCACTCGGTGTTACTGAAAAGCTTATAAGCTATTTGCCAGTCCCGACAGTGGAATTTGACGGTGATAGATACTTTTTAAACTATAATCTTCCTAACACTATTGGCAAAGTAAGAGCATTCTACGGAGTTTTCCCCGCCGTTTTAAGAGCATATTTGTGGATAATGAGCTTAGGAGCCGAAGGACTTAAAGAAGCTGCAAACGTAGCTGTATTAAACAATAATTATATCTTGGAAAAAATAAAGAAGATAAAAGGTGCCAGTGCGCCTTATGCCAGAGGAAGACATCGTATTGAACAAGTGAGGTATAGCTGGGAGACACTCACTAAAGAGACAGGCGTAACCACAGAAGATGTGACCTGCAGGATGGCTGATTTTGGCTTCCATTTATGGTCAAGCCATCATCCGTTTATTGTTCCGGAGCCGTTCACGATTGAGCCGACTGAATCCTACTCCAAGGACGAGATTGATGAATATATCGCCGGTCTAGAGAAAGTTGTCGCCGAAGCATACGAAAATCCTGATAAAGTGAAAAACGCGCCGTACAACAGCGTTGTCCACAAAATTGATCACAGCACTTTGGATGATCCTCAAAGGTGGGCTATAACCTGGAGGGCTTACCTGAAAAAACACAAGAAAAAATAACCGAGGGTTATCGCATTTGAAAAAACTAGGGCTGATTATCAATCCTATCGCAGGAATGGGCGGGCGCGTTGGTCTGAAGGGAACGGACGGTTTGGATATTCTGGAAAAGGCCATAAAGCTGGGAGCCAAACCTCAATCTCAGAACCGTACGATAGAAGCCCTTAAAAAACTCAAGCCGCTCAAAGATAGGATAGAATTAATAACCTATCCTGATAAAATGGGCGAAGAAGCAGCCGTTCGCTGTGGCTTTTCTCCTGATATCATCGGGACCTTTACAGGCCCGACGACTACTGCTTCGGATACCAGAAAAGCTGCCAAAGAAATGCTGGATTTAGGGGTAGATCTGCTGCTTTTTGCTGGTGGAGATGGAACAGCAAGAGATATATATACTGCTGTAGGCGATTCATTGATTGTCTTAGGAATACCCGCAGGGGTTAAGATTCATTCTGCTGTGTATGCCTGTAACCCGACGAGGGCAGGGGAGTTAGCCTCTTTATACCTTCAGGAAAAAGCAAAAAATATCCTGGAAGCGGAAGTGATGGACATTGACGAAGAAGATTATAGAAAAGGAAGATTACGAGCCAAATTATACGGGTATTTAAAAATACCATTTGAAAGAAGATTCGTTCAGCGGGTAAAAGCAGGAAGTCCTGTTAGTGAACAATATTCTCAGGAAGCAATCGCGCATGACGTTACAGAAAATATGTCCGATGAGTATTATTATATTGTCGGACCGGGAACTACAACTAGGGCAATAATGGGAAAGCTCGATTTGGAAGATACCTTATTAGGAATAGACCTTATTCATAAGAAAAAGCTTGTGGGAAAAGATTTGAATGAGGCAGATTTACTCCAAAAAATCAAAGGGAAAAAGACTAAGCTAATCATTACACCTATCGGGGGCCAGGGCTACCTGTTCGGAAGAGGGAATCAGCAACTGAGCCCGGAAGTCATTAAATATGTTGGAATGGACAATATAATCATAGTGGCGACAAAACATAAAATAAATTCATTATATGGTCGTCCCTTGTTGGTTGATACAGGGGATAAAACTGTTGATAGTCTGTTAAATGATTATTTTAAGGTTATAACGGGTCATCGAGAAGCTATAATATATAAAGTGACCTATTAGGCGTCCTTGAGCTCAGGAATTGGTTCGAATCAGATTGGAATCGAGACCTAATCTTCACAAATTTATAATAAGGTGGGCTTGATGAATCAAGCCCCTACAAAGAATCAAACCCCTACAACACTTTTTAGTAAGGTGGGTTTGATGATTCAAGCCCCTACAGATAGATTAAGCCCATGTATATGAATCAAACCCCTACAGATGAATCAAGCCCCTATAAGATTTTTTTGAGGGCAGAGACGCAGGCTTTGTTTTCTTCGGGGAAGCCCATGGTTATCCGCAGATAGTCAGGCATCTGCCAGTCCTCACCTTTGCGAACAAATACATTTTTTGAGGCCAATTTTTTCTGAGCTACCTTAGATGCCATATTAACCTTGACCATTAAGAAGGGCGTTGTGCTGGGAATGTACTTTAAGCCCATGGAATCAAACTGATTATAGAAATATTCTTGGCCATCTTTGACAAGGTTCTTGTATTTCTGGACGTGTTTTTCATCTTCAAGCGATACAAGCCCCCCGGCAAAGACTGCCTGGTTAATCCCCATGTTCCTGAAGCCGAATGCCCTAAGTTCTGCGATGATTGATGGATTGGCGATGGCATAACCCAGGCGCATCCCTGCCAGCCCATAGACCTTTGAAAAAGTTCGGCTGACAATCACCTTGTATCCCTGTTTGACCAGGGTTATCCCGCTTCTTCCCTGCTTATCTTCGAGGAAGTGGGAATAGGCCTCATCTATGAAAACAATTATCGTCTTAGGAAGGGATGCACAAAAATTTTGAATGTCCTCGAAGTCGCGGCATGTCCCAGTAGGGTTGTTCGGGTTGACGAGGTAAATCATTTTTGTCTTCGGAGTCAGAGCTTTTTTCATGGATTGGAGATCAAGATAGAAATCCTTATCGATGGGAATCTCAATGACCTTTGCCCCAATTTTCTTAGCTTCCCTGGGTAAAGTTTTGAATGTTTGTAGGGCTGTTACGAGTTCACCGCCATCGCGGAGGAATGCCCAGGGAGCTATCCTTAAAAATTCTGTAGAGCCACAGCCTGCAATAATCATATCCATGGAGACTCCATGGTAGGACGCAAGTTCTTTTGTTAGCTGGGTGGCGCGGGTGTAGCGGTGTCCCTGAGAGAGAGCTTTTTCCATAGCTTTTATAGCGTTTGGTGAAGGGCCATACGGGTTTTCGTTTGCATTCAGTCGAATGGCTCCCTCAGGATAACCCCAATCAATCTTTCTCTCAGAGGGAAGGGCTGCTTTTGACGGATAAGCCCAGGGATAATTGCTGAGGGGAAGGACTGCAACTCCAGCTGCAAGGCTTCCCATAAAACTTCTTCTGGATATTTTTAAGTTGGCCATGAGACTTTCTCCTTTCTAAACAAATATTATTAGGAGAAGGGGATTTAATCCAATCAATATTTTGCGTGTTTACAGGAATTTGCTTTTTTTGCGTCGTAGAGAATTGAAACAAATATTTTTGTTTTTTGCTTGGATTTCAGCCCCTGACACGTTTAGGACTTATACATCAGGAATGAATGAATGTCAAACTTTGTCTTGGCCTTCCTCTTTGATAAGTATATACAGATGAGGTTGTAAGGAAAAAAGAAGGGAATAGGAGATAGTGGGGTCAGATCTTATCAAAATGAAGCTTGAAAAGTCGATGGCTAAAAGTTTTTCTCTCCAATAGCAAGGCCTGACCCAACTAAGAATATAAAGGAAGTTGAAGAGAAGGCGGCTTATTAGATTCTTGACACGAAGATAGGGATTTTCCTCTAAAGTTTGAATCTTTATTCAGAATATGTAATAATGAACAAAAATGAGATTTAAATTCTTCTAATCAAGCACAAAACCCCGGTTTCTGTTGATTCTTATTTGTGTTGTATTTCTTTGTTAAGGACCTCAATTATGGATAAAAAAGGAATTTATCAGGCAATGATTAAAACTAAATTAAAAAAGGCGAATGCCAAAATTTATCAACTAAAGGCAAAAGCCGAGAAGGTAAATGTAGTGGATGGAATTGATTATTACAAGCAAATTGAAAAAGTAAAGGCTATGCGGGATTTGTTGAGATTGGAACTCCAGGAACTGAAAGAAATCGAAAAGGATCCAGGTGGGAATATCGAAAAAAGAATACAGAATTCCATGAATGATTTGGAAGAAACTTTAGACATCGAGGTTTCCAAGCCCAGGTAAGAGAATATTAACCTCTCTTTTGGGTGCAAGGGTAAGTGAAAAAGATGAAACTAGTTATCACGGGCGGTAGCGGAAAATTGGCCAGGTACCTCGCACCAGTGCTTGCACGCGAGCATGAGATCTTGCTCTATGATAAACAGCACCCACAGCAGAGTCAATTCCCATATATGAAGGGTAAAATCACAGATAGGGCTAGACTTAGCGAGGCTTTTCAAGGTGCAGACAGGATAATACATCTGGCAGCTCTGCGGTCCCGTTACAACCATCTGCCGATGAAGGTGATGGCAACGAACATTTTAGGAACTTACTGCGTGCTCGAGACAGCACAGAACGAGGGAGTGGAAAAGTTGTTATTCTCCAGTAGCGACGCGGTTCTTGGAATAGCACAGAGCGTGAATGAGTTTGCTCCAGAATACGTGCCCGTAGACGAGAAACATCCCTTAAAGCCACAGGATCCTTACGGAATCAGCAAGATGCACGGAGAGGAGATGTGCCGCTGCTTTACGCAAGGATATGATATAGACATCATTGCTCTGCGGTTTTCGAACATCTTCTGTCCTGAGGATGAGCAAAAATATTTGGCTGACGCAAAAGATCCATCAGCGAGGCGCAAGTCCCTGTGGGCCTGGGTGCATGTAGAAGATGCAGTTAACGCTATTGTATGCGCTCTGGTGTCCGACCTGAAAGGGTATGATGTATTCCATATCGCAGCTGAAGATGTTTGTCTTTCGAACTCGGATATCCCGAATCTGGTGGCTACTTATTTTCCTAAAACGCCAATCAGAAGACCTCTTTCCGATAAAGAAAGTCTTATTGATTGCAGCAAGGCCAAAGAGATCCTAGGCTTCCAGGTGCGCAGGAGATTCGCCGAAGTGCTTACCATGGGCGGTTCAGAGCCTCATAGCAAAAATTCTCGGACGATTAAGATCATGAGCTCAGAAAGGTAAAAAGCTGATCATGAAGATTGCGATAGTTTACAATCCGACGCGAATGCGCGCGACCGAAGATAAAATCCACGGGTCACGGCGCAAACTCCTATACCCCACTCTTACCCGCGTGCGCAAGGCATTCGAGCGTGCTCATCGCAAGGTTGTGACTATTGATGGACGCGGCAACCTGTTTGCGAAGATCAGAAGAGCCAAGCCAGATATAGTGTTCAACTGGTACTCAATCCCTGGCAGAGCCCAGTCATACATACCAGCGCTCTTGGAAAAGATGGGGATGCCTTACACTGGTTGCAGCGCTTTATGCCACTCTCTGGCAATGCATAAGGGGCTGGCGGGTAAAATCTTTAGATATGACAAGTTGCCCGTGCCTCAATTCGCCTTGGTCAATCGAAAACAACGGGAGCCATCTCGGCGGGTAGAATTTCCAATCCTGGTAAAGCCCTGCTCTTTAGGAGCGAGCGAAGGAGTATCAGATGAGTCTTTTGTCCAGTCGGCCGAAGAACTGCCTGCAGCAATAGATGCTGCTCTTGCAGTAGACAAGGAAGCAATCATAACAAAGTACATCCCTGGCCGCGAGATAACCGTTGGTATCATCGGCAATAAAAAATTACAAATCCTGCCAATCCTGGAGAAACATTTCGACACTAACCGAGGAGCACCTCGAATCTTTACAGAAAAGATGAAGAAGAAATCCACCCACTGGCAATATAACGTAACAGTACCTGAAATGAAAGCGGAAGAGGAGACAGCTGTGAAGAGAGTAGCGACAAGGGCTTATCGTTCGATCGGGTGTACTGACTATGCACGAGTAGACATCCGCCTGGATAAACAAGGGATTCCCTGGATTCTCGAGGTAAATACACTCCCGGGGATTTATCCGAAATTTAGCCCTATGGCCAAGATGGCCAGTGAAATAGGCAAGCCAGCCGATTATCTGGCCATAAGGATCCTAGAAGAAGCCGCAAAGAGGAACGGTCTATAAGAAGCGGCCCCTGCGAGGGATTCGCTTAATTTAAAGGGATAGTTTTAAGATTTCTAAGACATCTTCCTTTTTTAGTTTCTTAAAGCTGCCAATTTCGCCAAAATAAACTGCCTTTGTTGCCATCTCTTCGTATTTTTCATAACTTATGTTTACTTGAAAAAATGTTGTTGGCATATCTAGAGAGCTGAAAAATTCCCTTGTTTTTTGTATGCCTAAGTTTGCAATATCTTTTTTTTCCCCCATATTAGGGATGTCCCACACGTTATGAGCAAATTCTACAAATTTATCAATATTTTCATGCATTACGTATTTCATCCAATTGGGAAACAATATTGCCATACCAATACCATGTGTTAGGTCATATATCGCACTGACTTCATGTTCAATTTTGTGTGTTGCAAAGTCTCCTTTTTTGCCGAATGATAAAAGGCCGCTTAAGGCAAGACTTCCCGCCCACATCACGTTTGCTCTTGCTTCATAATCATCTGGATTTTCTAAAACAATCGGTCCATACTTTATGCACGTCTTTAAAATACCTTCAGCTAACCGATCCTGCAGATATGTTCCCTTTGTAGTATCGAAGTATTGTTCAAAAACGTGGCTCATTATATCAACAACTCCTGCTGCCGTGTGTGCTCGGGGGACAGTCATCGTATATGTTGGATCGAGTATTGAAAATTTTGGTCTTAGAAGGTTTGATGTTATTGAGAGTTTTTGTTGTGTTTCTTCGTTATTGATTACTGCACTTGCGTTTATTTCAGAAGCTGTGGCAGCCAAAGTCAAGATAGTTCCGATTGGAAGGGCCTTTTCTACTGTTGCTTTTCTCATGAATAAGTCCCAGACATCATCTGGATAATAGACACCTGCCGCAATTGCTTTAGAGCAGTCTATAACACTCCCTCCTCCAACAGCTAAGATAAAATCAACGTCGTCTTCTGTGCATATCCTTATCCCTTTTTTTACACTTGAGAGTCTTGGATTTGGCTTTATCCCAGACAATTCGAAATATGTCTTATTTTTTAACGAGTCAATAACTTTTTCATAGATGCCATTTTTTTTGATACTCCCCCCACCCCAAGCGAATAATATCCTATTATAGTCTTCAATTTTGCTTTCTAAATTGCTTATCTGCTCTTTGCCAAAAAGAATTTCTGTCGGAATGAGATAGTTAAAATTTAACATTTTAAAACCTCAAATTAAACTCGTTTTTATTATTGATATTTTGTTATTGCCAAAAAAATTAATATAAAAAGTAAATTATTTAATACGGTTCAAATTTTATCATACTGACGAGAGTATTTCCTCTGTTATGCTTTGTATATGGAATTCAAGAGTTCCTTTATAGCCAAAGGAAAGGCATTTAAAGCATAAATTCAACGCTAAAAATTTATACAGAAGCCTTTTCGGTCTATAGCTCTTAGGCAAACTCCAGATAAAAGGCGGTTTGACTCCTGATTTATTTGATGATAGATGATAAGAGAGTCCTGCAATTCAGCTATAATGATATTTTATGAAGCTTATTATCGGAGGTTAGACATATGAAGAGTATGGATGATTATCTTCCTATTGTTGGAGAAAAGGCCATAGGGAATATTTATCAAAAAGCTCACCGCCTGATCAATAAACATATTGTCCATATAAATTCCACTGCCCAGGGAGGGGGTGTTGCCGAAATACTAAACAATCTTGTGCTTTTGATGAATGATGTTGGAATAGATACAGGCTGGAGAGTCTTGTTAGGGCCAGCAGATTTTTTTTCTGTGACAAAGAAATTTCACAATGCCCTTCAGGGCGGTCAAATTAATTTATCAGTTAACAAAAAAAATCTCTATTTGGATACAAATGAGAGGTTTTCCAAATTTACTCATCTGGATCATAATTGTGTCGTAGCCCACGACCCTCAACCCCTCCCTCTGATTAAATTTCACAGAAAAAAACAGCCGTGGATTTGGCGGTGTCATATCGATCTCACTGAACCCAACAAGGAATTATGGAGTTATATCAAGCCCTTTATACTCCGTTATGACATGATGATTATTTCAAGTAAGCGTTTCAAGAAGAATGATCTTTTCCTTGAACAACGAGTTATTCATCCTTCGATTGACCCTCTTTCTCCCAAAAACATGGATATATCAGATGATACTATTTCAAAGGTCCTTAAGAAGTTTGATATTCCAACGGATAAGCCCCTCATAACGCAGGTTTCTCGCTTTGATCCCTGGAAAGATCCAGAGGGAGTATTAAGAGTGTTTGAAATTGTAAAAGAGAAGGTGGATAGCCGTCTCGTTTATTGCTATAACATGGCCTCCGATGATCCCGAAGGAATAATCATCTACAATAAGATAGAAAAGAAAGCCAGAAAGCACTTGGAAAATGGAGATGTTTTATTTGTTTTAGGAGATAATCAAATTTTAGTAAATGCTCTGCAGCGAAAGTCTTCGGTCATACTTCAAAAATCCACAAGGGAGGGCTTTGGCTTATCGGTTGCTGAGGCTCAATGGAAGGGAACCCCTGTTGTTGCCTCGAAAATAGGAGGAATTCCAGAGCAGGTTATCAATAATAAAACAGGATTCCTAGTAGACCCTTATGATTTTGCTGGATGTGCTGATAAAGTGGTTACTCTCCTCAAGGATAAGAAACTCGCCAAAAAAATGGGAAGAGAAGGAAAAGAATTCATGAGAAATAATTTCCTTGTGACAAGGCATATAAGTGATTATTTGACACTTTTTATAGACATCTTTGATAATTATTAATATTACTGATCCTTTCTTCTTTCCCAATTTATTCCTTCTCAGGGGAAATATTTAAGGCCAAATTTTTCTTTGATTTATTTATTTTCAAATTATGTCTTACAAACTAGCACTATTAACCGCTAATGAGGAAAGTAGAAAAAAGAGAGACAGTCTATTCGGCAAGCATCTCCAAAAGCTTTTCTAATAACGGAAATAAAGATGCTTACGTCTTTTTGAGTTGATTTGATGTTATTTCTATTAAAGAGTAGAATAGAGATAAATTGCCCCTAAAAATTCGTCATGAAGGGAAATAAAAAATCGAAAGGTAAAATCATTATTGTTTCTAATAGACTGCCTGTAACGATAAGCAAAAGGAAAGACGAGCTGAAAATTCAACAGAGTCCAGGAGGATTGGCGACTTGTCTCCGGGCCATTCAAGAGGAGGAAAAGGCAATTTTTGTCGGTTGGCCTGGCTATTGGCCTGCAAATGATAAAGAAAAAAGATCAATTGAGAACGAGCTCATAAATTACTGCAAGAGCTATCCTGTCTTTATTTCTCCAGCAGAGATTGGAAAATATTATTATGGTTTTGCAAACAGAACTCTCTGGCCTCTTTTTCATTATTTTTCAACCTATTGTGCTTATGAAGAGTCAGAGTGGATTGCTTACAAAAAAGTGAATCAAAGATTTTTTCAGAAGGTTTTCGATTTAGCCGATCCACAGGATACCTTCTGGATTCATGATTATCATCTTATGCTTCTTCCTGCTCTTATCAGAAAAAGTTTACCTCAAAGTTCAATTGGTTTTTTTCTGCATATCCCTTTTCCTTCTTCTGAGATATTTCGCGTACTGCCCTGGCGCCAGGAGATTCTCGAAGGTTTCCTTGGAGCTGACCTAATAGGTTTTCATACCTATGAATATGCCCAGCACTTTTTAAACAGCGTGCTGCTATTATTAGGATATGAACACGAGTTTGGAGCAATCCAGGTGGACAACAGGATTGTGAAGGTAGAGAATTTTCCTATGGGGATCGATTCCCTAGGCCTGAAAAGTCTTCTGGAGGAGTCTTCAATACAGAAAGAAATCAAAAAGCTTGAAGAAAAAATATGGACAGAGAAGAGAAAGATCATTCTTTCTGTTGATCGCTTGGATTATACAAAAGGAATCCCTCAAAGATTAAAAGGCATTGAGTTGTTTTTAGAAAAAAAACCCGAGTGGCACGGCCGGTTTACTTATGTCATGTTATGTGTTCCCTCGAGGACTAAAGTTAAGCATTATTCTCTTCTCAAGGAGGAAGTTGATTCCCTGGTCGGAAGAATTAACGGCCGGTTTGGTATGCCGGGTTGGATTCCTGTTCATTATATGTATCGTTCTCTTCCTTTTAATAAACTTTTGCCCCTCTATACTATAGCCGATGTTGCTCTCGTTACTCCCTTACGCGATGGTATGAATTTGGTTGCTAAAGAATACGTTGCTTCTAAAAAAGATAATAGGGGTGTGCTTGTGCTCAGCGAGACAGCTGGGGCTGCCTCTGAACTGGGAGAAGCCTTACTTGTTAATGTGAATAATAAAGAAGACATTGCCTCAGCGTTAACTCAGGCTCTTGATATGAGTGAAGAAGAACAGGCGAGAGGGATGAAATTGATGAGAAAGCGGCTTTTTGAATATGATGTGCTGCACTGGGCCAGAAGTTTTGTCCAGAGAACTAAAGATGTTAAAAAAATTCAGTCTCAACGTGAACATCGAAAGCTTAATGTAAAGTGGGAGAAAAAACTCATATCTGATTTCAAAAAAAGCAAGAATCGACTTTTATTCCTGGATTATGATGGCACATTAGTTTCTTTTGCAATGAAGCCGGAGCAGGCAAAACCAGATGTAGGATTAAAACGGCTTCTTTTTTCACTAGGCAAGGATCCTCACAATACCTTGGTTATTGTTAGCGGACGGGACCGGACAACAATAGAGCACTGGCTGGGAAAGGTACCTTGTGGTCTGGTTGCTGAACATGGTGCCTGGATTAAAAGAGACCCTCGTCATGACTGGGAAAAGCAAAAGAGTATATCCGGTGATTGGAAGGAACAATTAAAGCCTATTCTCAAGACTTATGAATTTCGTGTTCCAGGTTCTCTGATGGAAGAAAAAGAATATGGAATTGCCTGGCATTATCGAAAGGCTAATCCAGAATTAGGTCAACTCAGATCTAGTGAATTATTTGATTACTTAAATGAGTTTCTGGCTAATACAGATCTTCAGGTGATGCACGGCAATAAAGTTATTGAGGTGAGGGTTTCTGGAATAAACAAAGGTGATGGTGTAATGCCTTGGCTTTCTGAGAAGAAGTGGGATTTTATTCTTGCCTTGGGAGATGATTGGACTGATGAAGATTTATTTAAAATATTACCAGCAAAGGCTTATTCGATAAAAGTAAGCTATGGACCGTCTCAAGCCAGGTTCTATTTGGAGTCCTCCCAATTAACCAGGAGTTTGCTCCATAAGTTAGTTAGAATTCAGAAATAAAAGATTACCCCGGTTTTCCCTGTGGGAATTATCCTTTCGATCCTTATATCATAATTTCAGTACAAACCAGCTGAATTTGAACCAAGAAATCGCATTTTATTTTAAAATTTGCTTCTCCACTCATAATATGTAATAATTATAAACAATGAGAATTAAATTCCTTTAATTCAGAACAAAATCCCCTGTTTCATTTGTGTAATAGAGGTAAAGTTATTTTTAAGGAGGTCTATTATGACACAAACAGTAAAAACTGGAGATACAGTCAAGGTTCATTACACCGGACGGTTTGATGATGGTGAAGTATTTGATTCCTCGGAAGGTCGAGAGCCGCTTCAGTTTAAGGTTGGAACCGAAGAGATTATAAAGGGATTAGAGAAAGCCGTGCTGGGTATGAAGCCTGGGGAGAGGAAAAGCGTTACTGTTAATCCCGAAGAAGGTTATGGTAATTATAATAAAAAGCTTCTGATGGAAATGCCGAAAGAAAGAATTCCTGAGGATATTTCTCCTGAAAAAGGTATGCCGCTTCAGCTTGTCAATAGACAGGGGAAAGCAATCCCGGTTGTTGTAGCTGAGATCCTTGATAAATCAATTAGATTGGATGCCAATCATCCGCTTGCGGGAAAGTTGCTTTATTTTGACCTAGAGCTTGTAGAGATAGTCTGAATATCGTTCATATAAAAAAAGCGAAAATGATTACTTTTAAGAAAATTCTTTGGCCAACCGATTTTAGTGAGCCATCCTATGAGGCGTTTAAAACAGCGAAAGAATTAGCCTTGCATTTTTCTTCCGAGCTATATCTCGTTCATGTTGTCACGCCAATGCCCCCTCTTGTAGAAACTCCGCGAGACCGGCCAAGTTTTAACGTATCGTTGTATAGGAAAGAGCTCCGATCTTCCGCAGAAAAATCGCTTCAGGAAGTGATTGATAAAAAGATTGGAGAAAGACTGAAAGTGCGTGCTCTTGTTACCATTGGAGATGCAGCTGTTGAAATCACTCGAATTGCCAAAAGAGAAAATGTTGAGCTTATTGTTATTGCAACTCAAGGTACCACTGGCCGGCGGCGTTTCTTTTTGGGATCAGTTGCTGAGAAAGTAGTGCGGATTGCCTCCACTCCCATACTTACTATTCGAGCTCCTAGTAAAGAGGAATAATTTGTTTAGAGATTTGTTTATGAATTATGACAGAGGATTAGCATATTTTAGGTAATGCATTTTACACAGGAGTCGGTTACAGCTTAGGCTGCGATTTTTCGCTTTAGATCTCTAAAGAGCGAGAAAGACCTTTTCAATGGAAATTGAAATATAAGGAGGCTTTAAAAGGATGAAACGGAAATTTACACCAGCGCAAGTGACAGAGGGTAAGGTAGATTATAGCCTTGAAGAGTTTTTAAGGGATTTATGGGAAGATGTGAAATCTAATATATCCAAAGAGGTCCTTAATCGTCTGCCCGAAGGGAAAAAGAAAGACAGAAAATTTAACAAGGCGACAAGAGAGGTCTTCAATTTTGTATGTGATATCTGTTACTTGGCTGTAGTCGATAAACCCTACTTGAGATTAGTCCTTAAACAGTCCAACGAAGTGGAAAAGGAGGTTATAAAAAAAACAATGAATGAGAATGAGAGCAATATTGATATGTTGCATGCTATCTTGAGGAAGCATATAGCAAAAGGACTCAAGGATGGATTGACGAAGAAACAGGCTGTAAAAGCAACGTTTGAATATAGTAATGAGTTAATTTCTAAATGGAAAAGATAGAAACATATGTGTAAAAAACGAAAGGTGACAGTTTTAGGGAAGAAAATAATAAAAGATAAAAGTATGTCATGAATAAAGAAAATGGACAAAATTCATCAGCTCTTTTCTAAAGGAAAAAAGCAAGGATATATTCTTTTTGAAAAAATAGACAAGACATTTAAGGATAGCGTGGACGATGGAAAAAACTTTAATGAATTCATCAACTCTATTGATAGCCATGGGATCAAAATTCTCTATAAATGAAATATGATTAGTCCAAAAAGAAAAAAAAACGAAACCTTCAAACTCGGGAGTTTAGGTCGAACAACAGACCCAGTAAAGCTCTATCTAAAAGAGATGGGCAATATCTCGCTGCTTAGTCGCGAGGGAGAAATAGCCATAGCAAAGCAGATCGAAAAAAGTGAGAAGGATATTATCATAGCTCTATCTAATACACGGCTTGCCCTCAATGAAGTTTTCTCTCTAGAAGAGAAGATAAAGGAGGGTCTTGAAGTCATCCATGGAATGTTCGATTTCAGCGAAGATGAAATTACAGAGAGAAGGCTTGAAGAAAAAAAGAATCACATTCTGGCCAGAATCAGGAAGATCAGAGATCTAAGTTCTCAATTAGAGAGTATCCCTTCAACAAAGAAATACTCTTTTGCCCGCGGGCGTTTTATCATCAGAATGAGCCGCCTTATCAGGGAAATTATTATTGGACAAGCCCGATGGGAAAAAATCATTGACAATCTCCGGGAAAGATTAAAAGTCATCAACGAATTTGAAGAGGTCAAGAAAGATCTGAATAGAGCGCTAAAACAGGCCCGGGGCAAAAAGAAAAAGACTGAGCTGAAACGCAAAGTGCAAGAAATCAATAAGCTCTTGAGGAAACACCAGAGAGAAATCGGCCTTAATTCTCGAGGTTTAAGAAAAATTCTTAGAGTTATCGCTACGGCAAAAAAAATCCGCGATCAAGCAAAAAAAGATCTCACAGTAGCCAACCTAAGACTTGTAATTTCCATAGCTAAGAAATACAGCCACCGCGGAGTCCCGTTTTCTGATTTAATCCAGGAAGGAAACATAGGTCTGATGAGAGCCGTGGATAAATTTGAATATCGACAGGGATATAAATTTTCAACTTATGCCACCTGGTGGATTAGACAAGCTATAATACGATCCATAGCTGATAAATCACGGATAATAAGAATCCCGGTGCATATGGTAGAAACTATTAACAAACTAACAAGGATATCGAGAACTCTTGTAAAGGAAAAAGGTAGAGAACCAACTTGCAAAGAGATATCCGGTAAAATGGGAATACCCGTTAGCAAAGTAAGAAAGATCATAAAATTCGCCCAGGAACCCATCTCTCTTGAAACCCCCGTTGGAGAAGAGGAAGACAGTCGACTGAGTGATTTCATCGAAGATGAGGATATCCCTTCGCCTCCCGATACAGTCATTCATATCAATATGATAGAGCAAATTGAAGATGTGCTAAAAACTATCCCAGAGAGAGAGGCAAAAGTTCTAAAGATGCGATTTGGATTAGGTGATGGCAATGAGCATACCCTGGAAGAAATCGGGGATCAATTCAAAGTTACTCGTGAGAGAATCAGGCAGATCGAAGCAAAAGCCTTGAGAAAATTAAAGCATCCTAACCGGAGCGAAAAACTAGAGTCATTTGCAGATTATTATTGAAAATATAGGATGTTTCTGAAATTTAAATTACCAAGCATTATCTCCTGCATTTTTTAAGTATAACTTGCTCCATCATTTGACTTAGCTACTTTCCCTTGTTATAAGTTCTAAAAAGCAAATGAAGTGGAATAATGTAAAAATGCTAATATTCATTACTCGCCAAGAAAATAAATATATATCTCTTACGTATAGATACAGTGGAAAAAAATAAGCATAGATATCCGAATATCATTCTGATTGTCGTCGATGCTCTTCGTGCAAGAAATTTAGGTTGCTACGGAAGAGATAGGGATTCAAGTCCAAACATCGATAAAATTGCGGATAAAGGTGTTCTTTTTGAAAATGTCTATTGTAGCTGGAATACGACAGATCAAAGTTTAACTGCTATTCTTTCGGGAAGATATCCAAGAACCCACGGGATTGTCCACCACGGTTATAAGGTAAAACCTGAAGATCTAAACGCGTTTGAGACCTTGAATGTAAGATTGCTATCTCAGGTTTTGCAGGAGAACGGATATGAGACCCTCGCAGTTGATTGGATGGCTAGATGGTTTAAAAGAGGATTTGATTATTATGGTTATACCCCAAAAAGAAATTTATTAAGAAAGCTCATTTATTATATTTTTACTCTTCCCTATGTCCATTTAAAATATATAGTTGCCCATCTTGGATTACTAAGAATTTACTCAAAAAAGAGAGGTTTTACCGCACCCGCTTTGTGGAAAGGATTAAAAGACATATTTCGAACATTTTTATTTTCTTTTAAGCTGGCAAGAATTCAGGATGCGCGTTTAGTTACAGAGCTCGCCAAGGAATTGATCAAAAGGCCAAGAAAAGAAAACTTTTTTCTTTTTCTCCATTATTGGGATACACACACCCCGTACAACTGTCCCAGAAATTTTTTTGAAAAGAAAAAGCGCCACATGACTTCCAAGGAAGTATTCATATCAAAATACAATGGAGCGGTGAGATATGTTGACCAGCAAATCGGCAGATTATTCGATGTGTTAAGAGAAGAAAGATTTCTGGAAGACACGCTGATTATTATTACTTCAGACCATGGGGAGAGTTTGATAGAGCACGATATTTTTTTTGATCATCACGGTCTTTATGATGTGACTACACATGTCCCTTTGATCCTTAATTATCCTAAAGCCTTTTCTGGGCCGAGAAGAGTGAAAGGGTTAATCCAGCACATAGATTTAGCGCCGACTCTATATGAGCTCTTGAATATCAAATACAAAGATTATGGATTAGATGGAGCTAGTTTGATGCCTTTGATTAGAGGAAAGAAAACTGAAATACGTCATTACGCATTCAATGAGGAATCATATGTGCAGAGAAAGATTGGCATTAGAACAAAAAAATTTAAGTATATTTTTAGCCCTGATGGTGTTGGCATGTGCAATTATTGCCAGCAGGTACACGGGGGAGAAAAGGAGTTATATAATCTAGAGGTTGATCCCGAAGAAAAGGTTAATATCGCTGTTGAGAGCAAAATTATAGCTGATGAAATGAAAAAAGAACTTAATGATTTAATAAAAAGTTTAAACAGCAAAAAACAGAAAGATTTTATCAAGGGAGGCATTTTCAGATTAAGAAAAAGAGGAAGATTAGATGATGATAATTTGGTCAAAGGGGAATTTTCAGATATGAAAAATGAAAAAAATGAAAAACAGTCAACTAAGAAAGAAAAAGTTACCTTAGAATTGCCTGAGGGAATAATGAAGGAGATTAAGAGGAGAATCGAGGATACCGAATTCCAATCCGGCGAAGAATATTTATCTTATATAATCCATGAAGCCCTGAAAGGAAGCTCTTCAAGGATTGTCCAAAATTCTAAGGAAGAGAAAAAAATAAAGAAGAAGCTGCGCAGCTTGGGTTATATGGATTAACTTTGTTTTGCATCTTTCAGATTCGTTAAGTTTTAAAGCTAATAATATTTTTTCCGTTATTTAGATGAAAAAGCAAGCGACTATCATAGTGGGGATTGCACTTCTGGGAATTGAGCTTGTCTTTTTTACTTTTTGGCTGATCGTGAACTCTTCTTTTGCCACAAAAATTTTGTCAATGGTGGCAGCTAATCATCTGGGGGGAAGACTTGCTTTCGTCGCGGTTGGGCTTGAAAACGGGCTTTCTTCTTATCTCATCATTCCCATCATAATCTTTTACAATACCACCTATCTTTTACTGATGTATTCAATTTTTATTTTTTTCTATGAACGAGTTAAGAAATTAAAATTTATCAGAAATTATATTGAATCTATAAAGAATAAGGCCAAAAATAAAAAGCGACTATTTAAAAAATGGAATTGGTTCGGCCTTTCTCTTTTTGTGTGGATACCTTTGCCCTGGACAGGAGCGGTTATAGGTTCCTATATCGCCCATTTAGAGGGATACAATACCAGAGAAACGTTTTTAATAACTATCCCTTCGATGTGGGTTGGGATCATCTCCTGGACATTATGGTTTGATGAGCTTTATGAATTTATTGAACAATTTGGAAAAGGTAGAACAATTTTCCTGACCATTTTCCTCCTTATTCTGCCAATTTTTTATTATGTATTAGAAGGCCTCAGAAAAAATAAATGATGAATTTCTTGGGTGAGCTAAAGCTCTTAAGATAAATAATTTTGGACGTAGTCAATAACTTGTTCAGATTCCAACCCATCAAAACACCTCACTTTCGGGCACTTTTTAAATATCTTATCGATACATGTAAGATTTTTACAGGCTGGAAACGCTTCAAATGCCTTTGAGGGAGCAGTTTGCGATGCTGATAAATATTCATCGGAAAAAGAATCATAGCCATAGATTTTTGCACTTGTTGCTCCAAATATTCCAATCACGGCAGTAGAATTTCTAAAATGGTTATCAGAATTCACAATAATTTTTTTTGCTGCAGCAATATGTAAAGGGCCTGTATCTCCAGTGATAAACATATTAGAATTATCGATTAAGGCAGCATAGACATCGATGGGTATATCCCTGGGAATGACAACAATTTTTTTCCGAAGAGATGAGGGAATTCCATTGAGAAGCTTTTTTTCAATGCCTTTAAAAATAAATCCACAATTCAGAAGAAGGGTAAGCTTGTTGTTTGATAAAATTCCTTTTAACAGTTCTAATTGAAATTTAAGGGGAATTAATGTGTAAGGGGAAGCAGTATCGGGATTAAACAGAATCTTTCTCGCATGCGGATTTATGTTTAATTTATCCATTATTTTTCTTGTTTTTTTGTAAAGTTGTTGAGTTGTAAAAAGATGATTTTCGGAAAATTTTGTCTTTGGTTTATTTTTAGGTTTAATATCAGAAGGAAATTCCTCTATCAATTCTTTAGCGAATTTATTCATTTGAAAAGCAATCTGAGCTTTGCGGCCATCTGAAGCGTAATCCCGAATAATATTAGCTATAAATCTTATTGGATTGATAACTGGTGAATTGGCGGATTTAAAATTGTTAGCAGGGAAATAAGGGCAAAAATTAAAGATTATGTCGAAATCATATCTTTCAATTACGTTTTCTAAAATTTTGCGATCTCTTTTAGAAGGATAGCCGAGATTTCTGAACAACGGAAAATGTCTATCTATATTAGGATTTTCTTTAATTAGAGGATAAGCTTTGCGTTGATAGACATAACTGATTTCCATGTCTGGAAAATAATACTTTAGTGGAGATATGAACGATTGGGTGATAATTGCATCACCAATGTTGATATCAGGAATAATTAATACTCTTTTTGGCTTATATATTTTGTGAAGGTGTTGAATTTCTAATCTCTTTAAAAAATTATTAATTTTTTTATTTGAGGACAGAGCTTTGAGTGTTCGATCTAAGAATGGGGCTGAAATTTTAGATGTTAACCTCGCCAAATTCTCTATGGGAATCATGGATAATACTTATTATTTAAATATTTTTAATTTGTTATCTTCTATTATTTGCATATCATATCTTATGTTTGAATTCAAGCTTATCACCGTCACCTCATTGATAAGTATATACAGATGAGGTTGTAAGGAAAAAAGAAGGGAATAGGGGAGAGTGGGGTCAGACCTTATCTAAATGAAGCTTGAAAAGTCGATGGCTAAAAGTTTTTCTCTCCAATAGCAAGGCCTGACCCCAGGTATGTAAAAGAAGGAGGTTGAGGAAAAGGAGTTTCAATTCTTCTTTCAAACTTTTCCCTCTTGAACTACAATGGTCCCATCCTGGACCACAATTTTCCCGTTCTTTATGATATGTTTTAAAGGATTAATGCCCAAGTGATAGACAAGGGTGGGATAATTGGGAACATCCCATAAAACAACATCCATTTTTTTCCCGACTCCAAGACTTCCCACTTCCTCATGTTTAGCAAGAGCATAGGCAGCATTTGCCGTCGCGGCATTGATGGCCTCTTCTATGCTCATCTTCAGGGAAAAAACGGCAAGCTGGAGGACAAAAAGCATGGATTCTGTCATCGAGCTTCCTGGATTAAAATCCGTAGCCAGAGCAACGATCGCTCCTTGTTCGATGAGCTTTCGCGCTGGTGCTTTTTTCTCATGCATGAGGAAAAAAGAGACTGCAGGGAGCAGGGTAGCGGCAGTTTGGCTTTTCGCGAGTTCCTTGATTCCTTCCTCAGTTATGTTGATGAGATGGTCAGCAGATGTGGCTTTCTCTTCTGCGGCAAGCTTCGCTCCTCCTAGGGATGAGAATTCATCGGCATGGATTTTGATTTTTAATCCAGCTGCTTTAGCAGCTTTAACTAATTTTCTTGTCTCTTCAACAGAGAAGACTCCTTCCTCACAGAAGACATCAAAGAACTCGGCCAAATTTTTTTCTTTTACTTCAGGTAAAATTTTATCGATGAGAAGTTCGATGTAATCGTTTTTTCTGGATTTGTATTCTTCTGGGATTTCATGGGCGCCCATGAAAGTGGGAACGATATCGATGGGATGGACTCTGTTTAGCTCTTCGAGCGTTTCAAGTTGCTTTATCTCGTCTTTAAGGTTCAAGCCGTAGCCGCTCTTGGCTTCGGCAGTCGTAGTTCCCAAAAGAAGCATACCATCGAGGCGATTAAGAGAGAGGGAGAGGAGATCCTTCTTGGAAGCTTGACGGGTTGCTTTTACTGTTGTCTGAATTCCTAGGCCTTTTTTTGCCAACTCCTGGTACGAGTAGCCTTTAAGACGGAGAACAAGTTCTTCCTCCCTTGTCCCAGCAAAAGGGAGGTGTGTGTGAGAGTCAACAAAGCCCGGAAGTGCAATCAGACTAGTTCCATCGATATATGTGCCATCTTCTTCCAATCGAACTTCTTTTTTGAATTTTTTCTCCTCTCCCAAAAAAATAATCTTTCCTTTATAAGAAGCAATGCAGGCTTTCTCCAGAAGCCCGACATCTTGCAGGGCGACAGCTCTCTTAGGTATCTGCCCCCTGCAGGTGAGAAGTTGTTCGCAGTTGACAACTGCAAGATCAGCTGACTTCACGAGGGATTTTCCTCATTGGCGTTTGTTTGTTTTTCCTGATGAAAGAGGGCGTCTCATAGGGTTCCCATTGCTTTTCCCAAGCTGGTCTGTTCCAGAGAACCTCGGTTCCCTTTGGCTCGAATAAATAAGGAGGTGTATCACTTTTTGCATTGGGGGGTGGAGTTTCTTGGGCAACAGAAGAGAGGTCTGGTTGAGGTGCAATTTCTCTCCTCCGCGGTGCCAGCCCAAAGCCCGTGGCGATGACAGTCACTTTAGCCATTTCTTTCATGCTTTCATCGATTACCGTGCCAAAAATGATATTGGCTTCCGGATGAGCCTGGCTGTGGATAAGCTGCGAGGCTTTGGAGACTTCGTGAAGAGTGAGGTCTTTGCCGCCGGTAATATTGATCAGGACTCCTTGAGCTCCCTCGATCGATGTATCAACCAGAAGAGGACTTGATATAGCTTTTTGGGCAGCATCTATGGCTCTGTTCTCTCCGGATGCTAATCCTGTCCCCATGAAGGCCATACCCATGCCTTTCATGATTGATTTGACATCAGCAAAGTCCAGATTGATCAGCCCTGGCTTGGTAATGAGATCAGAAATTCCCTGAGCTGCCTGCCGTAAGATGTCGTCTGCCATTTTAAAGGCGTCCTGGATAGAAGTATCCAGCGTAACTGTCTCCAACAGCCTTTCATTCGGTATGGAGATAACTGTGTCAACTGCGGTTTTTAACTCGGTTAGACCTTCTTCTGCTTGCTTAGCTCTGATTTTTCCTTCAAACTGAAAGGGCAGGGTTACTATCGCAATCACCAAGATGCCCATTTCTGAGGCGAGGTTTGCCAGGATCGGAGTCGCTCCTGTTCCTGTGCCTCCTCCCAAGCCAGCGGTCAGAAAGACCATATCTGAGTCTTCAAGGATATTGACTAATTTTTCCGTATCTTCCATGGCTGCTTGTTTTCCGATATCTGGCCTTCCGCCAGATCCCAGCCCTTTTGTAAGTTGCTCTCCGATCTGGACCTTTGTCCTTGCCCTGGTGCTGTTGAGAGCTTGAAGATCTGTATTGACTGTGATAAATTTCACCTCTTCGATTCCTGCTTCAATCATCCTGTTTATGGCATTTCCGCCGCCTCCACCGATCCCAACAACTTTTATTTTGGCCCCATAGCGTTCTTCTACTAAGCGAAATTTTAATTTACTTTTTACTCCTTCACTCATTCTTACCTCCTATGCCTCCTTAAGCCAATCCTTAAATTTGACCCAAAGACTTCTTTTCCTATCCTTGGATAGGGTTTTTTCTGTCCACTGGTCATACCCGAACAGGATAAGACCAACCGATGCGGCATAGTCTGGGGTGTTGACTCTCTCTGCCAACCCTCCTATGCCGCTTGGATCGCCGCGCCGCACAGGCAAATCAAAAATTTCCTCTGCAACTTCTTCCAGTCCTTCCAGCAGCGCTGTTCCTCCTGTGAGGACTATTCCAGAATTAAGAGATTTCTCGTATCCCATCCTTTTGATATCATTATCGACCAAACGGAAGATTTCCTCTGCTCGGGGTTGAATGATATCAGCCAATAACTGCCTGGAAAGTATACGAGGCTTTTTCCCTCTGCCTACTGAGGGGACTTCAATAGTATCCTGCTCGTCCAACATGGGACTGGATACACAGCCAAATTTTTTCTTTATCTTTTCTGCTTCAGGGATTGGTGTCCGGAGTCCGACAGCGATGTCATTGGTGAAATTATCTCCTCCGATCGGGATTATGGATGTGTACCAGAGGCTTCCTCGCTCAAAAATGGCCACTTCTGTTGTTCCTCCTCCCATATCGATCATGCCTACTCCAAGCTCCATTTCGTCATGCGTAAGGGTAGAGTTGCTGGCTGCGATCTGGTTGAGAACAATCCGCTCGATTTCAATTCCAGCTCTTTCGATGCATGTTTTCAGGTTTTGAACAGAAGTCGTCGCACTGGTTACGATGTGAACATTGACTTCGAGTTTGATTCCGCTCATGCCGAGCGGGTCTTTTATTCCATCTTGCTCATCGACCACAAATTCTTGAGGAATAATATGGATGATTTCTCTATCGGGGGGGATGGACACAGCCTTGGACTGGTCGATAACGCGTTCAATGTCCTCCGGGGTGATCTCTTTGTTTTTACCCGAGACTGCGATAACTCCTCTGCTGTTGAAACTTTTTATATGAGCGCCAGAAATTCCAACAAAGGCCCTATCTATTTCGACTCCTGCCATAAGCTCTGCCTCCTCCTGGGCCTTTTTGATCGCATTCACCGTGGCTTCCAAGTTGACCACTACTCCTTTTCTTAGCCCTCTGGAGTCGGTTGTGCCTATGCCTATAATCTCGATTTTATTATCCTCTGTGATTTCACCGATAATGGCTGCAGTTTTTTTTGTCCCTATGTCAAGCCCGACAATACAATTATTTTTAGGCATCAGTTTGCCTCCCTCTTAGACTTGGGAATGACTGACTGGTACGGGTTTTTCCTGGGTTTGATGATGAACCGGTCAGGGAAGCGGAGGTCAGCATACTCAAGGCTTCCGAACTTACCTAATCTAGTGCTGTATTTTTGGAACTCTTTGAGCTTCTGGGAAAACTGATCATTGCCAAGAATAAGCTTTGTCTTTTTCTTTTTAAGTTGAACAGTAATATTTTCGTATTCACTCAAATCCAGAACGTCAAGCTGCTCTTTTTCGGAAGGAGATAAGCTCCGAAGACATTCCCAGGCTAATTCTAGTTTTTCCTTATAATCTTTTTTAAAATTATTCGAATCGACGAGAAGGGGAAGATCTAACTTTTCTCTTGACTCGATTCTCTCGAGATGAATACCTTCTTCGTCTATAAGGTAAAGATTTTCTCTTTTCAACAGAGCGAGAGGCGTTCTAATTTTGATTTCGATCTTTAGAGTAGAGGGTAAAATTTTTCTTATCCGGACCTCTTTAACCCATCTGTGAGCTGCCAACGCCTTCTGAAGATGCCCGATATCGAAGAGAAGAATATTTCCCAAGTTTATATTCTCTAAATTTTGTTGAATATCCTCTTTTACCTCTGGATTGCGGCAAACAATTATCATATCTTTTACTTCCAGATTATCCCATGAAATCAGGAAAAGGTAAGATATCTTGACGGAATAGAAAATTCCACCTATAAGAAGGAGATAGAAAAATATATGCTTGAATTTGAGCTTCGCTTTTCTCTGGACTTTTTTGGTTTTTGTTTTTCCTTTTCGTCGTTGGAACTGCATATGTTGAGAAAAGAAGGGCTCTGCTCTTGTCTTCAAAGGCGGACTAAGGTGAGAAGCCACTGTTATCCTCTTTCCTCCAGGGTTTTTATAATATCCGGAATAATCTGATAGATGTTTCCCGCTCCCAGGACAAAAATAAAATCCCCACTCTGAGCAACCTCGCCCACGAGAGAGGGGATATTTTTCATATCAGGTTCAAAAAAGACATTTTTATGCCCGGACTTTTCGATTTCCCGAAAGAGCACTTTGCCGGAGACACCGGCAATGGGTTTTTCTCCTGCCGCATATATTTCTGTGATGATAAGAACATCTGCGTCGGTGAAACATGAGGCAAAGCTTTTCATCAGAATAGAGAGGCGGGAGAAGCGATGGGGCTGGAAGACTACAACACGCCTTCGTTTCCAGCCTCTCCTGGCCGCCTCTAAGGTGGCTATTATTTCTGTTGGGTGATGGGCATAATCCTCGATGATCATGATATCATTGACTTCTTTCTTTAGTTCAAAACGGCGGCCGGCACCTTTATAGCTCTCCAGAGACTGCAGAATAATGCGCGGGGGGATATCTAAATCCAACCCAATGGCCACTGCGGCCATCGCGTTGTAAATATTGTGGTTCCCGGGAACGTTGAGCTTTAGTTTCCCCAATTCCTTGCCCTTCCAGTAGAGTGTCGAAGAAGTCGAGAATTTATCAAAGTGTCTGTATCTAGCAAAGATATCGGCGTAAGGGGAGAAGCCATAGTTAATTATTCTTCGATCAAGCGATGGAATCAAATCGTTAAGGTTTGAGTCGTCAAGGCAGAGGACTATAGGGCAATAAAACGGAACTTTGTTGGCAAAATATATAAATGCTTTTTTGACTTCATCCACTGTCGTGTATTGGTCTAAATGTTCATCGTCAAGGTTGGTGAGCACTGCGATAAAAGGAGATAAATACAGGAAGGATCGGTCGCTTTCATCCGCTTCGGCTACGATGAAATCCCCATCTCCCAGTTTTCCGTGGCCACCGACTGTGCTAAGACGGCCGCCCACGATAATGGTCGGGTCAAAGCCGCCCAATTCGAGGACCTGAGCGATCATACATGTAGCAGATGTTTTGCCGTGGGATCCTGCTACAGCGATTCCGTATTTCATCCGCATCAGCTCTGCCAGCATTTCCGCCCTGGGAATAACAGGTATCTTGCGGCGTCTTGCTTCTTCGACTTCGATATTACCCTTTTTTATGGCAGAAGAGATAACAACCACATCAGCCCCCTCTACTTTTTCTGCTTTATGACTGATAGATACCTTTGCTCCTAAGCGAGCGAGGCGCTGAGTCACTTCGCTCTGCTCGATATCTGTTCCTGAGATATTGTAACCCAGGTTCAAGAGCACCTCTGCGATACCGCTCATGCCCGTACCCCCGATGCCGACCATGTGGATGTTATTGAGCTTTTTGTAAATGTTTTTTACCACTGATCCACTCCTTTAGCTAAGCCTCCATGAGTTTAAAACAGAGGTTCGAGATTTTCTCAGACACTTTTTCTGTTTTCAGGGGAGCCAAGTTTTTTTCCATTAGGTTTATCTTGTCCTTGTTTAGCAGAAAAGAAAAAATTTTATCGGCAAAGATTTCGGGCGTTAATTCCTTTTCAAGAATGATCTCAGTGCCTCTTATTTTTTCCAATTCTCTGGCATTAAAAAATTGATGGTTGTCCGTAGCTTGAGAAAATGGAATCAGCAAAGAAGCCTTTTGAGAAGCAATAAGCTCGGCTATGGTGGTTGCACCTGCTCGGCTTATTATTAAATCTGATTTTTGAAAATAACCGGCCATTTCAAAAAAATAGGGTGCGACAAATACTTCCATAAACCCGTTTTGTGCGTAACTTTTTTTGACCCATTCATAATCTTTTTTTCCAGTCTGATGGAAGATTCTTAAATTCTTTATTTCTTTCTTGAGAAGAGGAAGAGAGGCTATCGTGGCCTTATTTAAGAAATGAGACCCCTGGCTTCCACCGAAGATGAGGACTGTGAGTTTTTCCGACTTTTCCTTGGGAGAGAGATGGTAGAACGCCTCTCTTACAGGATTTCCTATAAATATTCCTTTTCCCTTGAAAGAGGGAAGAGAGCTTTTAAAAGAGACTACTGCTTGACGTACCCAGGGAATCAGGAGGCGGTTTGTGAAACCAGGGTAAAGATTCTGTTCAAGGATGAGCGTTGGAATTTTCATCAACGAGGCAAGAAGCACAACGGGCCCTGAACTATAACCTCCTGCCCCTATGACCAGCCCTGGCCTTATGCGGAGGAGTATAAAGAGAGATTTCAGGAAGGAGAAAGGAAGGAGAAGAAGAGATTTTACGGCTTTCAGGCCTTTTCCTTTAATTCCCTCGATTGGCAAAGCGACAAAACTCACATCATAATGCTTAATTATGCTTTTTTCCACTTCCCTCCTGCTTCCGATAAAAGTCAAACGAAGAGCTGGATCTTTTTCCTTTAATTTATCTCCTACAGCTAAGGCTGGGTAAAGATGGCCTGCGGTTCCTCCGCCACTTATGATGATTTTTTTCTCCTTCATTTTTATTATTTGTAGGGGCGTGATTTATCAAGCCCGCCTCTTCTTATTCGACTGGTACTCCTTCTCTGCGAGATGTTGAGAAGAATGCCTATGCTGAAAAGAGTGCATATGAGAGAAGACCTTCCGAAGCTTATCAGAGGAAGAGGGATGCCCGTAGGCGGACCGAGTCCCAGGACAATGCTAATGTTCAGTAGGGCTTGAGAAAAGATGGCCATCGTTAGCCCTGCGGCAACAATTTGAGAGAAGAAATTGGGCGCTCTTTGGGAAATCACCAGTCCTCTCCAGAACAAAATAAAGAAGAGAAGCAGCGTGGACATGGCGCCAATAAAGCCTATCTCTTCACCCAGGATGGCATATATGTAATCGGTGTGAGCGCAGGGAACAAAGAAAAGTTTTTGCGTGCTTTCTCCAATACTTACCCCGAAGAAACCTCCTGAGCCAACTGCCAGCTTTGATTGGATACTCTGGAAACCGGCCCCTTGAGGATCTTTTGCAGGCGATAAAAAAGTAAAGACTCTGTCCAGTCTGTACGAAGCTTGGAAAAGATAAAAGGCAAAAAGACCCAAAAACAGGATTCCCAGGTAACAGAGGTGTTTGAACTTCACTCCCCCGATGAAGAGCATTATCGAGCAGATGATAAAGACGAGAAGGGCAGTACCATAATCAGGCTCCTTTATGATTAGGAGGATAAACAGAAAAAGAACTATCAGGGGGAAAATAAGAGTTTGAAATTCATTCAATTTTTCTTTTTTTCGGTTAAAGTAAGAGGCAAAAAATAGAATCAGGCTGATTTTTGCCAGTTCCGATGGCTGGAACTTGAGGCCGAAGAACTGGATCCAGCGGTTTGTGTTAGCCAACGCTGGCATGAGCAAGCAGAGCACCAAGAGAATAAAAGAGAGAATAAGAAGTCCATGGACAAAGCAAAAATTTTGGAAAAATGGCTTCCTTATGGGCATCATCATAAAAATAAAAACTATTCCAATCCCAGCTGCAATGCTTTGGTTTATGAAGAAATGGAAAGAATTCTCGTGTTTTTCACTGGCTAGAATTGCTGAAGAACTGTAAACCATGATTAGCCCTATGGCGATCATGATGAGAGTGGCGAAGAAAAGAGGCTTGTCGAAACCGTAAGGTCTGAATATTTCCATAATTCTTATGTCCTCTGTTTCCCTAGCTCTTTTTCAAGGGATAACACTTCGCGTTTGAAAACCTGGCCCCTCTCTTCAAAGTTTTGAAACATGTCAAAGCTTGTGCAGGCCGGAGCAAGAAGCACCACTTCTTGCGGTCTTGCTCGAGAATAACCTAGACTCACCGCTTCTTTGATAGAGGAGACAGTCTCCATGGGGACAATTCCCATGAGGGCAGCTCTTATTTTTTCCTTGGCCTCGCCAAGGAGGATGATCGTTTTTACGTTTTCTTTAATAGGTTTTCTTAATTTTTTAAAATCACCTCCCTTATCCCTTCCTCCTAAGATGAGAATGATGTTGCGTTCAAAGCTCTGAATAGATTTTGAGGTCGCGTCCACGTTTGTGGCTTTGGAATCATCATAAAAATCAATTCCTCTTATGGATGTAACTTTTTCCAGTCTGTGGGCAAGGCCTCGAAAGCTCTTTATCGGTTCTATTATTCTGGCGGGTTTGATACCCAGGATATGACCTACCAAAGCACTGGCCATGACGTTCTCCTGGTTGTGGATTCCAAAAAGAGGAATAGCGGATGTTCTTAGTAGCTTCTCTTCTTTTTTGTTAGAGAGAACGATCCAATCTCCGTCAAGAAAACATCCCGGGGACACTTTGCCGTTTCTGCTGAAGGCGTAAACCTGAAATTTCCCTTCCTCTTTTAACGCCCAGACCAGCGGGTCATCTCGATTAAGAATAGCTTTATCGTTTTCTCTCTGAGAGATGATGAGTTTCTTTTTAGCTTCATAATAATCTGCGAAGGACGGATGCCAGTCCAGATGATCCGGAGAAATGTTGAGAAGAACTGAGACGGAGACTCTGAACTCTTCTATATGCTCGAGCTGGAAACTTGAGATTTCTGTAACATAAATGTGGTCGTCTTGGCTGTTATCGACAAAACTTATTAAGGGCGTTCCTATATTGCCGGCAAGGTAAGTCTTGAGCCCTGCTTCTTCCAGAATTTTTTGAGTTAAGCTAGCTGTAGTGGATTTCCCGTTCGATCCAGTTATGCCCACAATTTTTCCCTTTAAGAATTTGTAAGCCAGCTCAATTTCGGAGATGATCTTTACTCCGTTCACTCTAGCAGCTTCAAGCTCGGGGAGCCAGGGAACTCCTGGGCTTGGCACAATCAAATCAGCTTCCATGAAGGATTTCTGATCGTGCTTTCCGGCTTCCACTGTAACGCCCTTTCGCTCCCAGAACGAGATTTTTTGACCCATTTCTTCTGGATTCTTCTTTTCGCTCACCTTCACCTGAGCTCGGTGATGGAGAAGAAAATTGCAGAGAGCTTCGCCTGTACTCCCTAAACCTACGACCAGAACTCTTTTTCCTTCCAGATTCATTTTACCTCAGTTTCAAGGCGGTGAGGCTGAAGAGGGCAAAAACTATGCCTGCAATCCAGAACCGAATGACGATCTTCTCTTCAGACCATCCTATGAGTTCAAAATGATGATGGAGGGGAGCCATCTTGAAAATTCTTTTTCCTCCGGTCAGTTTGAAGTAAAAAATTTGAAGAAGAACGGAAAGCGCTTCCAGGATGAAGACTCCAGCGACCATGAAAAGAAGAAATTCCTGTTTTATCAGGATAGCGATGACACCGATGGTTCCCCCCAACGATAATGCTCCCGCATCTCCCATAAAAATTTGAGCAGGATGGCAGTTAAACCAGAGAAAGCCTAAGCAGGCACCGGCCATAGCCCCCGCAAAAACCGTGAGTTCGGCCGCGGCCGGTACCCGGAGAATATTCAGGAATTCAGACCAGTCAGCTCGACCCACGACATAGCAAAGAACTATAAAGGCACTGGAACTGATGAACGTAAGGCCGATGGCCAGTCCGTCAAGTCCATCAGCAAGGTTAACCGAATTTGATGATCCCACCAGAATAAGCATAATCCAGGGGAGGTAAAACCAACCTAAATAAGGGACCCATTTCTTAAAGAAAGGAAGACTCAATTGAAGGCTGAACTCCCCCGTAAGACCAAGATAAATAAGAATAAGTCCGATGACTGCGGATATGCCAATTTGAAAAAATAGCTTATGGCGTATGATGAGTCCTTTAGATTTTGTCCTTTTGATTTTCAGGAAATCATCCCAGAAGCCGAGAAGCCCGAATAAAAGCATAGTGCTCATTGCCAGTCTCACATAGGTATTGCTCAATTGCCCCCAGAGAAGCGCAGGGATTATAGTCGCCCCGATTATAAGGATTCCTCCCATCGAGGGAGTTCCTCTTTTTTCCAAGTGAGATTTTGGTCCGTCTGGGCTAATCTCCTCTCCTATCTGGCATTTTCTTAGCATCTTGATGACCCATGGACCAAAAATAAGGCAAATAAGAAATGCCGTTATTCCGGCCAGGGCAGTTCTTACCGTGATATAACGGAACACGTTGAAGAAAATGAAGTATTCTCTCAGCGGAACCAGAAGATAGTAAAGCACGTTATTGCCTTTCCTTTTTTAATCTTTCGACAATTTTTTCTGTTTCTATTTTTCTTGAGCCCTTGACTAGGATAATATCCCCTTCTTCGAGGAGAGGTAATATTTCTCCGGCAGCCTCCTCTGAATTTTTAAAAGAGAAAATTTGGTCTGCTCGCATTCCTGAAGAGAGAGCTCCTTCAGCCATATGTCGGCTAAGAATCCCCACCGTTACCAGGATGTCCCATCCCCATTCTGCAACATATCTGCCAGCCTGAATGTGGTATTCAACCTCCTTTTCTCCAAGCTCGAGCATATCGCCCAGGATCGCTATTTTTCTCTTGGAAGGAAGAGGAGTCAACGCCTTCAAAGCTGCTTCGAGTGCTGCCGGGTTTGAGTTGTAAGAATCATCTATGAGCCTGATGTTTTTTTCCAAACGAACGAGGGTACCTCTATTAGGCATGAGCTTGAGCGTTAGTATTTGAGGGAGAATATCCTCTAAGGGGACGGATAAAGCCTTTGCTGCGGCCGCGGCTGCCAGGAAATTGTAGAGGTGGCTTTCATAGAAGAAAGGAAGGCTTATTTTCTCTTTCCCGTTTCCGTATTTCAACTCGAAAGCCATTCCTTCCCAGCCAATTTTTTGGATGTTCCGTGCCTGAACTTCACATTCGGCAGAAAGGCCGAATAAAATCTTCTTGCCACTCCAATCTTCTGCTATTTTTTTGACCAGAGACTCATCTCCGTTAAGGACCGCTATTCCGTCGTTTTTGGCCCCTTCGAGAATCTCTTTTTTGGCTAAGGCTATCTCTTCTATGGAGTTGAAAAACTGGAGATGAACAGGCTTGATGTTGGTTATGACAGCTATATCTGGAGGAGCAATCTGAGTCAGAGTTCTTATTTCACCTGGCGCAGACATGGCCATCTCCAGCACCGCGACCTCGTGCTCATCCGTCAGCTTAAGAAGGGAGAGCGGAACGCCCAATTGGTTGTTAAAGTTTCCTTCAGACTTGAGGACGTTTAAATTCTGAGAAAGAAGCCGCCAGGTGAACTCTTTGGTCGTTGTTTTTCCTATGCTTCCTGTAATCCCGATTACTTTGACATGATGCTCGGAGAGAACTTGTGCTGCGAGTTTATGGAGAGCATCGAGAGTATCGTTGACCTGAATCAGAGCTATATTCTTGTCGGGAATGGTTATCTTATGAGAAACAACGGCACCTGAAGCTCCTTTCTTAACTGCTGCGGGGACAAAATCGTGGCCGTTCCGTTCGGCAACTAAAGCAAAAAAGAGTTCACCCGGCTCTGTTAGACGAGAATCTATATTAAATCTGTGAAACGAGAGGGAGTGCGGACCCTGAAGGATTTTCCCCCCCATTTTTTCTGCTGTTTCGCTCAAGCGCAGATTAACCAATTTCAGGCTGACTCCTTTATTTCAAGAATGCTTCTTATGACATCGGCATCCTTGAAAGGAATGACTTTATCCTTGATGATCTGGTAGTCTTCGTGTCCTTTTCCGGCAACAAGGATGTAATCTCCTTTTTCTCCAAGGGATAGAGCACGTTCGATGGCTTCTTTTCTATCTGGCAGAATCTCATAATTCTTAGTCCCGGTTTTCTTGATACCTTTTTCTATATCCGAGATTATAGCCATGGGGTCTTCAGATCGGGGATTATCAGAGGTGAGAATAGTCCAGTCAGAAAGGTTTCCGGCAACTTCTCCCATCCTTGGTCTTTTCGCTTTGTCTCGGTCTCCACCAGCTCCGAAGACTAAAATGATGCGCCTGGGATTTAGCCCGTGAACAGTTTCCAGTAAATTCTTGAGGGCATCATCAGTATGGGCATAATCAACAAAGATATGGAGTCCGAGCGAATTTTTTATATTCTCAAACCTTCCTGGTATCTGTTGAAGTGAGGCTATGCCTTCTTTTATCGCTGATACAGCTATATTCAGTTTTAGAGCCACGGCAATCGAGGCCAGGATATTGTAGAGGTTAGGCTTACCCAGAAGAGGCGAGAAAACAAGGAGCTCTCCTGCTGGATGTTTAACCGAAAGCTCTATTCCTCTTTCAAGGAGTTTGAAATTTTTGCCCATCACGTGTGCGCCTGGCTCGAGGCCATAAGTGACGACTCCTGAGGGAAGCTCTGATATCAGTTTTTTTCCCCACGGATCATCGGAGTTGATTACTGCCGTTATTTTTTTATGGTTGAGGAAGAAAAGCTTTTTTTTGGCTTCGAAATACTTTTGCATTGTGTGATGGTAGTCCAGATGCTCACCGCTTAAGTTTGAGAAAAGGGCAATATCAAATCCAATGCCCAGGACCCTCTTGAGTTCCAGGGCATGAGAGGAGACTTCAATCAGACAGTGTGTCACTCCTTGTGCAAGCATTTCCGCCAGCATTCTCTGCAGATAAGGCGCTTCGGGAGTGGTTCTTTCGGCGGAGATTTTTATACTGGGACTCCTGTAGGATATTGTCCCGATCACTGCGGGAAGGAAATGAGATTCTTTTAGTATTTCCTCGAGCAAGTAAGTGATTGTGGTTTTTCCTTTTGTTCCTGTGACGCCGACAACTTTCATTTTTTGTGAGGGATGAGAATAAAAATTTGCTGAACACAGGGCGAGTGCTTCTCGTGCGTCGGAGGCTTGAAGCCAGGTTTTCTCGAAATTTGTTGGTTTCGGCTTTTCTGAAAGAAAGACAACGGCACCGTTGAGGACAGCTTCTTCAATAAATTCAACGCCATCTTTTTTCTCTCCTTTTAAAGCGGCAAACAGAAAGCCCGGCTGAACATCTTTTGATGAATAGGCAATTCCTTGAATTTCTTCTTCCTCGTTCCCGTTAAAGAGTACACCCGGAACTCCTTCGAGCAAGTCTTTGAGTTTCATCTTTCGACCTGCCTCATGTGGCGTTTGGCGATAATAGTATTTAGATGCTTTTCTTGTTTGGGAATGCGAAGATAGCGGAGAACCAGGCTGGCGATCTCCCGGAAGAGGGGAGCGGCGACTTCTCCTCCGGAATATGGACCTTTGGCTTCATCAATAACTACAACCATGGAGAGAGCAGGATTGTCGGCAGGGACAAAACCGGCAAAAGAGGAGATATGAACGGTGGAGGAATAGCCACCGATGGAAGGATCGAATTTCTGGGCTGTTCCAGTCTTCCCGGCAACATTATAACCTTCGACTCGGGCGGTAATCCCTGTTCCTCTTTGGATAGCCTTTTGAAGAATAGAGGTTAATACTAAGGCTGTTCTTTCTGATATTATCCTTCTTCTCCTATAAGGCTTTTCCATCGCCTCGTCGGGGGAGCTCAGGATTTTTTTAACAACCCTTGGGCTGATGATGAAACCTTTGTTGGCAATAGCGTTTATCGCTTGGAGAAGCTGGATTGCTGTTACCGAGATTTCGTAGCCAATGGAAAGGGAGGCAGCGGAAATTTTGGTCCAGTTATCGAGCGGCCTGAAAATCCCCTTTTCTTCAGCAGGGAGGTCAATTCCTGTCTTTTCGCCGAAACCAAAGGCTTTTATCGTCTCGAAGAATATTTCTTCTCCTATGGATTGGCCGAATTGAATTGTCCCTACATTTGAAGAATGGATGATGACTTCAGGAAAAGAGAGAACTCCAAATAGTTCATGGTCTCGGATTGTCTTCCCTGCAATCCGTATGAATCCTTTGCTGCAGTCAAAGGAATCGGTGAGGTTTACTTTTCTTGCTTCCAGGGCTGCCGAAGCCGTGACGATCTTAAAAGTGGACCCGGGTTCGAAATTGTAGTGGATAGCTCTATTTCTATCGAGTGAGAGCGGCATCAGAGGAGGATTATTAAGGTCGCATGTTGGATAATTCGCCATAGCCAGGATTTCTCCTGTTGCAGGTTGAGAAATGATAACTGTTCCCCAGTTCGCTTCAGTTTTATGCATAACTCTTTCCAGCTCTTTTTCTGCGTAATACTGTACGGTTTCGTCTATTGTCAGGATTAAGTCTTTGCCTGCTTCTGGCTCTTTCAGAATCTCAAAGCGGTACTCTCTCTTTTTGGCGTCTCTCAGGATAAGATGTTCTCCCTTTTTTCCTTCTAATACTGAATTGTATTTGTACTCGATCCCGCTGGCACCTACATCGTCAATGTTTACTCTTCCCAGGAGATGGGCGGCGAGCTTTCCGTGAGGGTAGAACCTTTTGTTTTCCTCCAAAAAATAAACGCCGCTCAGAGAGAGTCTCTTCACTTTTTTTTCTTCTTCTGGGTCAATTTTTCTTTTTATCCAGATAAAAGAAGAATTTTTTTCTATTCTTTTATATATATTCTGAAGCTCGTTCTGGGATAGGCCTAAAGTTTTCTTAAGCTTCTTTATTTTTTCGAGTTGAAGATGAGAGGGTTCTCCTTTGAAAGGAGAAAAAAAGACGGACTGGATTGGGAGGCTCCGTGCTAGAATGTTGCCCGTGCAATCGTAAATCGTTCCTCTTTTAGGATGGATAGTATTCCTGTTTTGATTTTGTTCGAGAGTCTCTGTTTTCAGGCGGGGATGTTCAAAAACTTGGAGCTGAATAAGGCGAATTGTGAGTCCGACTAACCAGATCATAAAGAAAGAGCCCAGAGTGATAATTCTTATTCGCGCTTTTTTCTGATAGAAGCTGCTCATAAATTTTTTTTCTTAAGTTAGGGAATAAACTCATCGTAGACGAGCTGCTCTTTTTTTGGCTCGACCAGATTCAGTTCTTCTTTGGCAATTTTTTCAACTCTGTCAAGAGACAGGAGGGAAGATTTTTCTGTTTGGAGTTCATCAACTTGTCTCCTCAAAGTAAGAACTTTCTCCTCGAGCTTGCCTATTTCATAACCTATTCTGATGGATTCCATCTGATGCCAGATATAGAAAGTCAGAATAAAAATAACGATAATTGTGCAAAATACAAAAAGCATTATTTCTTTTGTGGTGTATTTTTTTCTTACCATCTAAATTCTCTCAGCCGCTCTAAGCTTGGCTGACCTTGACCTGAAATTGATGGCGATCTCCTCTTGGGAGGGGATAACGGGTTTTTTTGTCAAAATTCTAAGAAACGAATGTGAATTTTCTGAGGTGGCAAGGTTGGCAAAAGTATGCTTGATTATTCTGTCTTCCAAGGAATGAAAGGAAATTGCGGTGATGTGGGCTTTCTTGGGAATGAGTTGAGTGATTCTTTCTAAAAAACCGGAAAGGCTCTTTAATTCCTGGTTGACTTCAATGCGTATTGCCTGAAAGACTTTGGCAGCTGGATGAATCTTTCCTTTCTGGGGCCTCCAGCCACAGATTCTCTCGACAATGAGGCGAAGCTGGGTCGTTGTTTCGATTTTTTCGGATTTTCTTATTGAGACAATTTCTTTGCCGAGTCTTCTTGCCTGTCTAAGCTCTCCATATTCCCGGAAAATCTGAGCGAGTTTTTGCTCTGAATATTTGTTGATTATTTTATAAGCCGTTATTTTGTTCCGGAGGTCCATCCTCATATCTAGAGGGCCGTCTTGGTTGAAACTGAATCCCCTTTCTGGAGAATCAAGCTGGAATGAAGAGATTCCTAGATCCAGCAAAATTCCTCTGATTTTGGAAAAGTCGATTTTGAGATCTGGGATATACCTGAAGTCTGAGTGATAAAGCTTCACTCTGTCTGCATATGGATCGAGCTTCTTTTTTGCCTTAAAGAGGGAAATTTCATCGATGTCGAAACCGACGAGAGAAGCCTTTGGATTTCTCTTGAGAATTTCGAGAGCATGTCCTCCCAGGCCAAGAGTGCAGTCTACATAAATCCCTTCTCTCTTTATATCCAGGTAATCCATAACCTCTTCTAAGAGAACTGGGAGGTGGCCGTTCCCGTTCATTTATCTTTTCCTCGGGGCATGAGTTCTGCGATTTTTTCAAAATCTTCATTTGTTAGAGGCTTCTCCTCTAGTGCTCCGTCGAGTCTATATTTGTTCCAAATTTCTAAGTGATTGGAAAGACCGATTACTTCTATTTCGTCTTCCAGTTTTGCCTTCTCTCTTAAAGCCTGGCTGATCAGGATTCGTCCCTTTGAGTCAATACGAATTTGGCTTCCTTTTCTGTTAACTCGGAGCATGAATTTTCTCACCGTGGGTTGGAGGTGAAGAGCTGCCTCTTCGGAAACGCCTGACAACGCTTCCCAGACAGGGAGAGGGTAAACCTGGACGGATTCATCAGTCAGAGAAGTTATGAATAATTCTTTTCCGTGGTCTTCTTCCAGAGCAATACGGAATTTTTCTGGTATCTTAATTCGACCGCTTTTATCGATCCTTACTGTGTAGCTTCCTAGTAATAAATTTCCCATTTTGTCCCGTTTTGTCCCATTTTGTAAAATATAGGGAAGATAATATCCGTTGTCAAGGAAAAAATTCAAAAAAAAACCATTTATTTTTTTTGTTTTCTATATATTGTGTGAATTTCTGGATGGCTACAATATAGAGAATTATGCTTTTCGGATTGGTGTATGGTTTTTCTTTTGTAGTGGCTTGATTTATCAAACCCACCTTTGTGAAAATGGGGCCAGAAAATGGGGCCAGGCCCCATTTCATAGATAAACTGGGGTGGTGTTGTTTTTCTTGTGTAGGGGTTTGATTCATCAAACCCGCCTTAATGTCCTTAAATAAGCTTGTCTAAACTCATTTCAACTTGATTTTTTCAATAAAAATAGCTATTTTTTTATAAAGTAATTTAGGAGGGAGCCAATGACTATTCAATGCCCCAAATGTCATTCCGATAATCCTGACAACACGATTTATTGCGGTAAATGTGCCACACCTTTAAAATCCGCCGAAAAAATTTCTATTACAAAAACCTTAATAACACCTGCAGAAAGGCTGCAAAAGGGGAGCACTATTGCAGGAAGATACAAGATCATTGAGGAGCTGGGCAGAGGGGGGATGGGAGTTGTTTACAAAGCCGAGGACACCAAACTCAAGCGCACTGTTGCCCTTAAGTTTCTGCCGCCAGAGCTAACACACATCTCAGAGGTTAGAGAGCGATTTATGCGCGAAGCCCAGGCTGCTGCGGCGTTGGATCATCCCAACATATGTACTGTTCATGAATTTGACGAAGCTGAAGAAAAAACCTTTATTTCTATGGCCTATGTAGAAGGGCAGAGCTTAAAGAAGGAGATGGAGTCAGGAGCGCTTGAGCTTGATGAAGCTCTGAAGATTGCCACACAAGTAGCAGAAGGCTTGGAGGAGGCACATAAGAAGGGAGTTGTCCATAGAGACATCAAGAGTGCCAACATCATGGTGACTGAGAAAGGGCAAGCGAAGATCATGGATTTTGGATTGGCTAGGGTTGCTGGAGGGACATTAGTGACAAAGGAAGGGATGACAATGGGGACAATTGCCTACATGTCTCCCGAACAAGCGAGAGGGGAAGAGGTTGATCACCGAACAGACATCTGGTCACTGGGTGTGGTTCTGTATGAGATGTTCAGCGGTCAACTCCCTTTCAAGGGGGAGCATGATCAGGCTGTTGTCTATTCCATTTTGAAGGAGAAGCCAGGGTCAATCACTAATTTACGCCCCGACATGCCAATGTCCATAGAGCAAGTTGTGGGCAAAGCTCTTGAGAAGAATCCAGATGAGCGATACCAGCAGATAGATGAGTTGTTAGATGATTTGAGATCCATATCAGAGGGAATAGTACCAGAAGAGATTAAGGCAAGAATGAGGAAAGCAAAGCTACTCAGGAGAAAAAGAACATTCCTTTATGCAGGCATTGCAGGTTTCGTCATCATAATAACTGTGATTGCACTGACTCTTTTCACTGGGCGTGCAGAGGCTATAGATTCGATAGCTGTGTTGCCCCTAGAGAACCTGTCAGGTGATCCCGAACAAGATCCCATCGCCGAAGGGATACATGATGCGCTGATCACAGACCTCGCCGGGCTCGGCTTGAAGCGCGTGATCGCCCGGAGCACGGTGATGCGCTTCAAAGGAAAGGATACCCCCCCGAAAAAGATTGCCCAGGATTTGAATGTCAAAAGACTGATGACGGGTACAGTTGTGCGCTCAGGAGACCGCGTGCGTGTCACCGCCCAGTTGATCAATCCCACAACAGAAGCGCAGGAGTGGGCCCACAACTACGAGCGCGACTTGCGCGACATCCTCTCGCTTCAAAACGAAATTGTGTCGGCGATTACTCGTGAAATGAAGTTGCAGCTAACACCCCAGGAGGAGACACGTCTGGCGAGTGCTCGCCCAGTCAATCCAGAGGCGCACGTGGCCTATCTCAGAGGGAGGTCTCTCCTGAATAAACTTACGCCAGAAGGAATCGAAAGAGGTCTGGCATATATGCAGCAGGCCATCGATAAAGAGCCTACGAACCCCTTGCCACACGCTGGATTGGCGCTCGGTTATTGTTTGATCGGTCATGGTCCTGCGCCACCACCGGACGTTTGGGAACGAGCCAGGGAAGCAGCACTTAAGGCGGAGGAACTGGGTGGGACGCTGGCTGAAACCGTGGCCGCCTTAGGATTTATCGACCTTTACTTTGAATGGGATTGGGCAGGCGCCGAGCGAGCCTTCCGGCGTGCCCTGGAACTCAACCCAAGTTTGGCCGATGCTCATCGCAACTATTCCTGGTATCTCTTACTGACCGGACAGATGGATGAAGCCGTGGCAGAAATGAAACGAGCCATCGAGGTGGATCCGCTCAATCCTCTCTGGCTTTCGGATCTGGGATGGCAATATTGGAGTACGGGACGATACGAGGAGGCGATGGATGCACAGCGGAAGGCGCTCGAACTAGACCCCAATTTCAATCAGGGGCTTGCGGTCCTGGGATGTTTGTATGCAGAAAAGGGGATGTATACGGAGGCCATTGCGGCTCACCAAAAGTTGAGTGCACTCCATCCTGATTGGAAATGGCCTCTTGTGGGTACCTATGTGCTGGCTGGCCGAAGGGATGAAGCGCGGAAGATAATGGCTGAGCTCTTGAGAGGGGAACCCAAGCCAACGGGTGCTTGGGATGCTTGGTTTCTAGTTGAGATTTATGCAGACCTGGGTGAAAAGGATGAGGCCTTTCGATGGCTGGAAGCGGCTTTCAAGGAACGCCAAAGCTTCCTCCCCTGGCTCAGGGACAATCCCGGTTACGCCCCTTTGCGCGACGATCCCCGCTTCAAGGATATAGTACGTCGCATGAAACTGCCAGAGTTGAAATAACCCGCAAATCCAACAGAATTACTAAATGATAAGCCATGCAGGATTACGAAAAATGGAGGAACATATCCGCACAGCTAAAGATATAATGATTTATTGACTGCCTGAGCTATTCCTTCGTTTTTCCTTAAGGAGTTTTTTGGCGAGGGCATAGTCTTTTTTGGAGACAAAGATTTTTATCTCCCCCAGGCCATCCGCTGAAAAAGGATGGACAGACTGGACGACTTGTCCTCTTAGAAGGCAGGAAATTCCATGGCTTTTGAGAAAACTTTTAATCACATCAGCTTCTACCGGTCCCCAGACTTTATGAACCTCCTTAAGCTGTGAGTCATCTTCTGATTTTTTTTCTTTTTCTTTATTTTTATCCATTTTTTTCCTTTTTTATTCCTTTGTCATTGCGAGCGACCAAAAGGAGCGTGGCTATCTTATAGAATAAGAATGTATTAATAATTATTTTTTTGCTTGAAATAATCAGCTAATATCTTTTGATGGTCGAAGGCAAGAGGAAAATTGATTTCCTCTTTGGTGAATATCCCGATTTCCTTTGCATCATCCTGAGCTTTCGGGCTTCCCCGAGCCGCAGCCACATATACTGTTGAAATGGTATGCCTTCGGGGATCGCGCTTCGGATCTGAATAAGTGTGGAACTGGCTTTTTAGACTTATATCGAGAGATGTTTCCTCCTTGGCTTCCCGAACAGCTGCTTCTTCTAAAGATTCACCGCAGTCAACAAATCCTCCTGGCAAGGCCCAGCCATAAGGAGGGTTTCTTCTTTTAATAAGAATAATTCCCTCTTGTCCGTTCTCTCTTTTGATTTCGATGATTATGTCCACTGTGGGGATTGGGTGCTTGTATTTTTTCATTACGATTCTAATTAGATTTATACTGCTGAGGACCTTTTGAGAAATATGGCTGTTTGCAGCGAATCACAGCTTCAGAGCTTTTTAATCCTGAAGCTTGAATTTCTTTTCCAGCTTTTCTAACTTCTCGACAATTCCTCCGTATTCAAGCTCGCTGTAAGGAAGCATGGCTGCTCCGGAGAAACCCTGCCGTCTTATGGCAGTTGCTTTTTCAGCTATCTGATCTCTCACATAATCCCAGTAAGGATGGTCGAAGACATCAGCAGGTTCTGTAAGCTTTCCATCGTTGACACAAAAAGCTGCTCCTGTGACGACTGGAGGTCCGTCAAAAAAGGAGATGGTTGCATTCTGCTTGCAGGGCATGAGAGGCCCGATGTGACTTCCTCTCATATAGCCAGCTACATAATGGCCGATTTGATAAGGAGCCAGAATCTCACCAGTTGCAGGGAATTCTCCTTGGACACGGCATAAAGCTACCGGGTCATCTTTCCCAGTATATTTTCCGGCAATGCTGTGGAGGCGAGTTGTGGCAATAGCTGCAGCCTGATTTCCTGTGCTCCGGGAGTAGATGCTCTCGACGACATACCTTTCATTGTCCCGGAGCAAAGCTGCGATATCGTAAATCTCTTCAGGAGCGTTGAGTTCGACAATCTTATCCTTCTCGGTGTGTTCGACATCGATAATACGGAACTTGAATCCGTCGCTCATCTTAGGGCTTAAGATTAGACCTGCGCAGTACATGGGATCGACAAAGGCAAGGTAGAAAGGAAGATTGTAGGCACCAGGGTCAGTTTTATCAGCGGCAAAAAAAATGAAGGGTTCGTTGGGCCGTTCTTCAAATTCTATCTCGGCAACAGCAGGGCCCATTCCTTTTATGTTTCCGCTGAAGGCGTCTTTCAACAAATCCTGTCCTGCCCCATAAAGTCCTTGTTTTTTGGCAACTTCAGTCCCGGCAATAAAAGCATCCCAGGCCATTTTGTGTATTTTTTCGTCCAACACCCCTCTCTCATGAGTGCACAAGATGGCTATATCATCTCCTGTATGACTTGTGTAGAAATCAATAATCAGATTCTTGCCGTTCTCCTGAACGAAGTTTTTAACTTCATCAAAAAGAGCCTGGCTTGGTGTGATATGACCACCGATGCTGCCTATATCTGCTTTTAAGACACTAAGGGTGATTTTCATTGAAACCTCCTCGAATGCGTAGTTTTTAAGAAAAAGTCATTCTAATTTTTTGGTCGTTAAAAGTCAACAATAAGCGGGGTCAGACTTGCAAAATTTGCATTATTTTGCCCTTGCCTTAAAAGTCGGGCAGAATTACCAAGATTTTGAAAGCTGGACTTAGTCGATCATTAATTATACAAGTTTCGCAAGTCTGACCCCATTAGGATACAGCTGGTTGCAAAAGAGGACAAAAAATAGCCTAAAAAGCTCTATTCTAGCCTTATGCTATTTGGCACAAAGGTTGCACAAGCTTCATAGTAGATGATAAGTAAAAGATCCCATTTATGGAGGGAACCTATGAAACATAGGAAATTCGCTTCTCTTGGAGTTTTTGTTTTAATTCTTTTTCTTCCCTGTTTCGTTTACTCCAAATCCGATTATAAATATATCCATTCGTATGAAACAGATATTTATTTTGGTCACATTAGCTACACCGAGGTCAAACATGACGGAGAAGACCCAGTAGTCCTAAGAGTTGGGGAGAAAGAGGCTGAAGTTGCTGTCCTTAATCTTCCCTTAGCCCCCGGAGATATTATCAGGACCACTGAGAGAAGAAGATGCGAGATTCAATTTGACACAGGAACAATCATAAGGCTTGATGTGGCAACGGAACTGAAGATCGAGACCATTCTGGCCCAGAGCCTCAGCTCACCAAAGAAACTCACCAATCTTGTTCTTAATAAAGGCCAGATCTATATCATGTATAAATGGTATAGCTACCCTGAGATTTTCCAGGTGATGACTCCTACTGCTGCTGTGAAAATAAAGAACAGGACAGTGGCCATGATAAACGCCAGAGAAGATGAAAGCACAGACGTCCAGGTAATGCTGGGAAAGGCTTATGTAGTTTACGGACCCGATGAGCAAAACATTGACGAAAAAAAGGTCAAAAAATTAGAGAAGCTAACTATCACCAAAGATCACCAGGCTCTTGAAGGAGAATACAAGGAGGGTGTTGATTTTGGGTTGTGGAATGAGCATATGAACGAAAATTTTGAAGACATTCATAAGGGGATAAGTCCTCTCCCCAAACCTATCTATAGATATTCCAGGGCTGTCGTCTATTTCGCTGAAAAATACTCGAATATTCATGGAGAATGGATTTGGCACGATCTTTACGGCTATGTCTGGCGACCCTCTTATAACGATTATTACCCCTGGGGAGGCTGGAAGCCTTTCTACTATGGACATTGGAGAGAGATAAACGATCATCTTTTCTGGGTGCCTGAAGAGAAGTGGGGATGGGTTCCCTATCATCTCGGCCAATGGATCTGGAGCAAGAAATACGGCTGGATATGGATGCCTGGTTCTGCCTTTGCTCCGTCCGGGACGGTTTGGGTTCTCACTGATCGTTTTTGTTACTGGAGATTCTGGTCGTTGTGGGATTGGTATCCTTCTCATTTTAGCTGGGCCTACGGGGCAGGAGTTAGCGGGATTTCAGGCGCAGGAGGTGCAGCACAAAGGACAGAAACGATTTCCGTGATTAGTAAGAAACAGTTGAAAAAGAAAGGAGACCCTACCTATAAACCGCCAAAAGAAATAAAGAGAGCCTACAATAGAGTAATATCTGCCTTAAAGAAGGGAGATAAGAGAGCTATCGATTCCTTGCGCAAGATTCCCGAAATTATGGTTATAGTAAAAAAACAAGATTTAAATGCGAAAAGAATCCAGGATGTAGCCCTAAAGCTTCGAGATATTCCCTCACAGGCGAGGAAGGAACTCCTTTCTGAGAAATCCTCTATAAACGCCTATCGAGAGGCAGTAGATACTTACAAGCTGAATGCCTTCAGAGGTTCTCTCAGGGATAATAAAGGTCAGATAGAATCTTATTACAGAAATTATATAGCCTCTTCATTGAAGAAGAATAAGGAGTCAGTCTCTGATAAGGCAGAAAGCCTTAAGACTCAAAAGATGCCGGATGGCTCCAAAATTAAAGTAAGCAGACCAAGAGTCATTTCTCCCGAGAAGGAGACTTCATTTCATAAAGTGGAAAAGAGCATATCAAACATCTCAAAATCGACTAACCTTAGATCTTCCCTTCGTTTCAGAGATTGGAATCCTGATGTTGGATTGGCCCGCAAAGCAGGAGTCTCCATCAAATATGTCAGCAGAACCAACGAAATCCGCTGCCCGGAACTGGGCCTGTCTTCAAGGAATGTGGGCAGCCGCGGTAATGTCGGTCGTGGAGGGAGTTTTTCTTCCTCAGGAAGCGGCTCTTCCTCAGGAAGCGGCTCTTCCTCAGGATCAGGAGTGTCCTCTTCTTCCTCTGGGTCCTCCTCTGCATCCTCCCGGAGCACAGGTTCTTCAGGCAGCAGAAGCTCGGGAAGCAGCTCCAGAAGCGGAGGCTCACGCAGCTCTAGAAAAAAATAGCAGCGCTGCGGCTCTTCTTTCTTATATTCTGAGTTATAGCGGAAAAGAATTACTGAAACTTGATAATATGATCAGAGGGGCTTCGAAACAAAGACAATAACTCTCGGCTTTTTTCTTAAAATCATCCAGAAACTCTGCTCTCAGGGGTTTTACGGGCGCGGGATTAAAAAGAAGGGGATTGATGTATCTTCCGTCTTTCTTGATTCTGTAATCTAAGTGGGGGCCCGTCGACTCACCCGATGAACCCACATACCCGATTTCCTGGCCTCCCTTAACCTTTTTCCCCTTTCTTATTCCAGGTGCATAACCTCTAAGATGAAGGTATATGGTTTCATACCTGTTTTTATGACGGATGCTTATCATGCGGCCTGAAGCTCCCCGCCGTCCGGCAAAAGTGACGGTTCCGTCCGCGGTCACCTGGACCGGAGTCCCGACGCTGGCCGCATAATCCACTCCGAAGTGGGGGCGGTAGACCTTGCGAATAGGATGCAGCCTCCTGCGGCTGAAACGGGAAGTGATTCGGCTGTACCTTATCGGAGATTTCAGGAATTCTTTCCTTAAAGACTTGCCCTCAAGGTCGAAATAATCCGTATCTTTAGTATCAAGGTAGGTGTAGCGGAAAGCCAGGAATTTCTTGCCTTGATTGGTAAATTCTGCGGCTAGAATATTTTCATAGCCTACAAACTCGCCGTTAAGATATTTCTTCTCGAATATGATTTTGAAAGAGTCGCCGCGGCGAAGGTCCGCATAAAAATCAATGTCCCAGGCAAAAAGATCAGCAAGGTTAAGAGCCAGCATAATCCCCTCGTTCTCATCTCTTACGGCAAAGATGAGATTCTCCTCTATTACCCCCCAGATCGTTTTGACACTAATATCGTAGGGAATTTTTTTTAGCGTAGCCTTATAGGTGCCCTCTTTTCTCTGGACATGAAGATAGTTTTCCTCATCGATATCGTATTCTAGGGAAAAGAAATCTCCCTGTGGAGAGGAATAAGTTCTCAGCTCTTGGCCAGCTCTTATTTTGGCCAGGTCATAGATTGGCTTTACTTCTTTTATCAGTGCATGTATTTCAGTGCCGGAGAGATTGTAGGGTTTTAAAATATCTGTCATTGTCATTCCTCTTCTGATGATTTCTTTTTTTTCTTCCAGAGGCGGCAGGACAAAAGAAGCCTCTTGTTGAAGAGCCTCTTTTTCCTCTTCGAGCGCAGGTTTTTCCTCATGAAGGAAGGTCAGGATAAGGAAAAGCGAGAAAGACAGGAATATAAACAACAAAAGATGTATGCGCCGAGTTTTTCTTCTTTTTTTCTTATATGTCTTTATTTTGATTTGCATGAAGCATAATTATTTTGGAGGAAGCCTTAGATATGAAAAATAGTTTATTTCGCACCTTTAGTCAACATCGAGGATAGCCTGAATTTCTCTGGCGGAGTATCAGCGGACAAACAAATACCTATAGCAGCGATGCGGCAATCCGCCGTTGCGAGCGAAACGGATTCCTTTGTTTGTCATTGTGAGCGAGGCGAAGCAATCTCATAAAAGGCTGAGATTGCCGCGTCGCTTCGCTCCTCCCAATGACATCTTCTATAAGCTTGTTTGATTTATTTCTTAACATTTTCATGGAAAGATGAGTATATTAAATGGAGATGAAGAGTGAAGATGAATTGGTCGAGGAAGTCCTTAACGGGAATCACCGTTCATTTGAACTTCTTCTCCAGCCTTATCGTCAAGGATTATTGAACATGGCTAATCGGATGACCGGAAATTTAGAAGAAGCAAAAGAAGTCTGTCAAGAAGTTTTAATCAAAGTTTACAAGCATCTCGATAAATTCAAAAAAGGGAGGAGCTTTAAGAGCTGGATTTACAGGATTACGGTGAATTCTGCTTATGACTCTTTGAGAAAGAAAAAGAAATATGAAAATTTTGTGGAGAGTCAAAAAAAAATAGGCTTCAGTGCCAGCTATGACCCTGAAAAACAACTCCTGAATAGAGAAATAAGGGCTAAAATTGAAACCTGCCTTCGAGATTTAAGTCCCAAAGAAAAGGCTACGTTTCTTCTCCGGGATGGAGAGGGCTTCTCCATCGAAGAAGCTTCAGAGATTCTTAAATGTTCGTCGATGAGTGTCCGGACGCATCTTTCCCGCGCAAGGAAAAAAATCAGGGAGCAGTTTGAGAAAATTAATTTTGCCAATACAAGAGAGGTGAGAAGGTGAACTGCAGGAAGGTTCAAAGTTTACTCCCCCTGATGGCTGGCTCTGAGATTCCTAAGTCTAAAATTTTGTCCTTAAAAGCCCATTTTGAAAACTGTCCGAAATGTCAACAAGAATACGACTCCTATATGTTGACTCTTAAGAAAACTAAGGAATGGCTGGCAAAAGACAGGATAGATTGGGAAGAAAGAGATTGGCAGCAGGTCCTTAAGAGAGCAATAAAAGATAAAAAACCTGAAGTTTCACCTCTTGTCTACTGGCCGTTTAAGAAGGTCTGGGCTTACTCTCTTTTAGGAATGCTTGTTGTTGCTCTTACCCTATTGTTTATAATAGGGCCATCAATCACCCAAAAAGAGATGGGGCTGGGATCAGAAAAATTCACAGAAGAGCAGGCCCAGCTTTTCAGGAGCTCGCCGGAAGAATCTGAACAGGAGGTAGTTTCCATGACAATCGTCTCCAAAGAAACCGGGCTAAAAATAGTCTGGTTTTTAAATAAAAATTTTGAACTGGAGGTCAAAGAATGAAGAAATCTATCGGAATTTTGTGCGTTTTTTTACTTTTGACTGGAATAACTTTGAATCTTTATGCTTTAGAAAATGAGAGGAAGCCCGAGCTTAAGAAGGAGTTTGTAAAGCTCAAGTATGTTGAGGCGGAGGAAGTTCATAAGGTTTTGCGCAGCTTTCAGAGTCCGTACGGCCGCATAACTTCCAACCATGACCTGAATATCATTACAATACAGGACACTCCTGAGATTGTTGACAAGATGCTCTCGATCATCAAAGAAATCGATGTCAAGCCAGTTGATATCCTTATCACTGTGGACCTGATTTTAGGATCGATGGATTTAGTGGAAATACCTGATCTTGCAAAATTAACCGAGGGAAAGCAATCGAAGAAGACGTTAGAGTCTGATCCGATAATAAAAGAATTGAAAAATGTTTTAGGATACACCCACTACTATAAAATTGATTCTTCCTTCCTAAGAATTCAAGACGACAAGTATTCTGATCTGAAACTCGGTGGTCATGACCTGGACGTAAGACTTAGATTGGAGCCTCGCTATGTCAAAGAACAGAAAGGGGATACCTTTCAGTTAGAATTGGCCTTAGTCCAGCAGGTAAGTGCTATTAAAACTGACAAAATTGAAAGAAAAGAAAGAGAGATAGTTCTTATACGTACAACTCTAACCGTGAAAAGCGGAGAGAGGACTGTGGTGGGAGTCTCTAAACTTGACGGTGGAAATAGAGCCTTAATCCTTATCCTCTCCGGCAAAGTCATTAAATAAAAGGCCTGCCCCAAACTCGGTCAATCCATTGTCATTGCGAGCCCCTCAGCGGCGAAGCAATCTCATACAATAAGTTATCATTTTGAGGAGCGAGGAACATTCCTTAGCCTGTCGTTGCGACCGAACGAAGGGAGCGCGGCAATCTCATAAAAAAAAATTGAGATTGCCGCGCTTCGCTCGCAACGGAGGATTGCCGCGTCGCTGCGCTCCTCGCAATGACATCTTCTATCAGAATGCCGCGCGGGGCTCGTAATGACAAATATTACTGAAGGGACTATCTATATTAATAGTTTTTATTTTTACGGGTTTCCAATTTTTTCAAATAGCTTTTCACCAGCACCACCGCAACTCCGGACAGACCTACCAGTCCAATCAGGTTGGTAAAAGCCATCATTCCGTTGAATACATCACCGATAGACCAGGCCTCTTCAACTTTCATAGCAGCTCCAACAAAAATGATGATGCAAAAGATCCAGCGAAATGGTTGTTTTACCCAGGAGCCCAATAGATATTTAAAGGAAATTTCTCCATAATAAGGAACTGTAATCAAGCTGGAATATCCGAAAAGAAGAGAACTTGCAGCCACTATAAGGCCTCCGTATTTCGGTAAAGCGGCGTTAAAAGCGGAAGCGGTCATCGCTGTGCTAGTGATTCCTGTGTTCCAGACTCCGGTCACTAGAACCGCAAAAGCAGTTAGGGAACAGATAATGATGGTATCAATAAAAACGTCTAAAGAAGCGATTAATCCTTGCCGTACAGGCTCGCTTGTTTGGGCAGTGGCATGAAAGACAGCTGCTGTTCCGGTCCCAGCTTCGTTGGAATAAGCGCCTCTGGCAAATCCATAGCGGATAGCCCGTGCTACTGTCATACCTGCAACTCCTCCGGTGATAGCTGAGGGATTGAAAGCTCCTCCGAAAATGAGGTAGAAAGCGTGAGGAATCTGAGGAGCGAAGACTATTAAGGTAAAAAAAGCGCCAAATAGGTACAGAAACACCATAAAAGGGGATAAAAATTCTGTCACCTTGGCTATGGTTTTAATTCCTCCAATGATGACCAGCCAAGTCAGAACAGCCAGGCCAAGACCAGAAATCCATGGTTCGAATCCCAATTGTGTCTTTAAAACCAGGGCTATTGAGTTAGATTGAATGGAAGTGGTCGCAAAAAGAGGTTTACAGCCCATAAAGAAAGCGTATATGCCTGCCAGCCAGGGGAGTTTCAATCCATCTCTTATGTAGTACATGGGACCACCTGCCACTAAGCCATCTGGAGCAGTCCTCTTGAATTTCTGCCCCAGGACAGCTTCAACAAGCTTTGTGGCCATACCGAAGAAGGCGAGCAGCCACATCCAGAAAACTGCTCCGGGACCTCCCATGGCGATCGCTGTGCCGACTCCAGCAATATTTCCGTTTCCAATCGTGCAGGCTAAAGAGGTCGTTAAAGCCTGGAAAGGGGTAATGTCGCCTTTGCGCTCTTTAGCGGTTTCCCCAAAATCTCTTTTCCCGAGACCGAAGCGGAAAGAAAGCCCCAGCCGGCGAAGCTGGACAAAGCGCAGGCGGATCGTTAGAAAAAATCCCACTCCCAAGAGCAGGATAACCGTCTGAGGGCCCCAGACTATGGTGGCCAGGAAGCGGATAGTGCGCTCAAATAAGTCCATATTTCTTTGTTCTATTTCAACTTTGCGTTGAGGCTAATCCGGTAATTCTTTTCCTCTGTAGCAAAAATTTTTTCTAAGATTCCTTTAAGGTAAGCTCTATTTTTTGAATTTTTTGGGATTTCTGTTATTCCGTATCCCAGCGCTTCATTTTTCTCCTTCAGTATTTTTGACCAGATCTGGTTACGGAAAAGATCTATACTCTGAGGATAGAGACGGCAACAGCCGTTGAAAACTCCTGCACAGTAGTCAGCAAGTTGACCACCAAAGCCTTGAGGGAAATATTCAAAATTGAGGCTGTCTTTTATTCGGGAATATTTCTCTGGTGAGCTTTCTCGATAAATCTCAAAGAAAACTTCCTTCAGACTCCTTTCCAACGCCGGTTCTTCCCGGTTAAAGAAAAAGACGCAAACACTTTCAGGAATTCTTCTCATTTCTTTTTCAGCTATATCCCAAACATGGCCTATATGGCACTTTGCTATCTTTTTCATCTTCAGAGGTCTTGTTTTTTCCCTGTCATTAAAAGTCAGAGTGAGTATGATATGACAGCTTCTGCATTCACTGAGAAATTGGAGGACTTTTCTTATGAAATCTACGAGTAAATCCAGGGAATGATGGCGGAGATAAAAATAAGGTTTATTTTTTGGGACTCCTTCTCCTTTTTGGGAGTGCTTGAACAGAGACCAGATATAGGACCATTTCACTTCTTGCTGGTGGTCGATATCCAACAATTCCTTTTTGAGATGATAAAATTTATCCTTGAGCTTTATCCAGTCGCCTGCTTCAAGAAGAACAACCGAGCGGCAGTAAAAAGGATTTTTTAAGATGAATTTATCTGTTCTTTCTTTTTTGTATTTTCCTGACTCATCCGAGAAAGCAAAAAAAACTGGCATAGAGTATTACTTTCCTTTCAAGTCTTTTTTTTCTTCTTTTTTCTTTGGATCTCCTTTTTTACTGCTGGATGGAGCATGAAAAAGTACCAAAAGACCAGCAGGACAAAAAGAATGATGAATCTAGAAATGTTTCCCTGGAAGAGAGAATAGACAGCATAAACAAGAATAGCAAGGAGAGCAAAGAGGTGAAAGAAGGCGAATATCCAGTCGAACATTGCAGTCAACAGAAGCTCGGAACTCCCCCGACGACGGAATTATAACTCAAGCAACTAATTGTCTTCTACTCGCTGGATGGAGATGATGGTTATGGTTTCCCTCGGAACATTCGCCCGGCCGCTTCTGGTCATTATTTTAACGTTAGCTATGGCATCAACCACGTCCATACCCTTGACGACTTTTCCGAAGACAGCATACCCATATCCTTCGGGAGTATTGTCTCTGTGATCCAGACCAGGATTGTCCACATGATTTATAAAGAACTGGCAAGTGGCACTGTCTTTGGCAGGCATCCGAGCCATAGCGATCGTTCCTCTTTTATTTTTTAGCTTATTCGTAGCTTCGTTCTTTATGGCTGGCTTGACCGGTTTTGATTTAAAATCTGCGGTCAGTCCTCCACCCTGAATCATGAACCCATTAATCACCCGGTGGAATATCGTTCCATCATAGAATTTCTCATCCACATAGGAGAGAAAATTCTTGACAGTAATGGGTGCTTTATCTGGATAGAGTTCGATGGTTACATCTCCCATGCTTGTTTTCATAATTACTTTGGGATTGGACTTGTCAGCCTGGATTGTTGTGGCAAAGGCTATGAGAACCCCCATTATTGAAATGATCAAAAAAAGCTTTTTCAACATGAAATCCTCCTTAATGAAGTTTTACAGAAATGGCTCAATCAAGATATCATAAAAAAAGGGGACAGGCTACTTTTTTATTAAAAAAGGCTATCAGTAGAAAACTCCCGATATAATGTGTGTTCTTGAGTTATCATTTCCATTTATATATAATGATTTCGTAAAAATAAACATATTGCCGTCCGTGAGGTGGAAAAATGAACGAACAAGCAACTTGTATTTTATGTGAGAAAAACGCAGAGAAAGCACATATTCCAGGAAAGGTGGGATATTTCATAAAATGTGGCACATGTGGGGAATATTTCTTGGCTTCACCGGAGATATTTCAGAGCAGTTATACAAATCTGCCTAGAGAAAAGAAAGCAATGATATCATCTTATACAAGGGATTGTTTTGAGCATGGAAAGGAACCCCCTCAGCTGGAAGACGCAGGTTACTTAAGAGGGATAATTACAGAATATGAGAACAAGACTGTTGATGATAGGGTAAAGCATTTAATCATGTACATAAGAAAGAAGTCTCCTCAGTATGGCTATAATGTTTTGTTAGAAGCGGAAAAAGATTACCCTATTACGTACTCGATGGGTCCTGAAGGATTCACAGAAATTATTAACGATGCGATTGAACAGGGATTAATAAAGTCTATAGAATCAGGTTTTGAATTGACAGAGAAAGGTTATTCGCTGGGCACAGAGCTTTTGGAAATAGAATAAAGTGCTGGCTTGATAAATCAAACCCCTACAGAAGAACCAAATTCCTGTAATAGATTTGGATTTTATGAATCAGCCTCTACAGAATCAACAGGTAGGCTTGATGAATCAAGCACCTACAATCAACTCAGGTTGGCACTCAATTTTATAAGACTTCCCGACTCACACAAACTCACTCATGCTTGAGGCTGTCGACAGGATTGGCACTAGCGGCTCTCAAAGTCTGTAGGCTAACTGTGAGCAGAGCTACTGTCAGGCCGAGCGTGGCGGCAAGAAGGAATATCCATATCTCTATGTTGGCCCGGTAGGCGAACTTTTGGAGCCATGCCTGCATAGCGAAATAGGCGATGGGCCAGGCGATGAGGTTGGCGGCTGCTATACAGTTAAGGAACTCCCGGTTGAGGAGCGCCACAATCCTGGCTGTTGACGAGCCCAGGACCTTGCGAATCCCTATCTCCTTGGTCCTCTGTTCAGCGATGAAAGAGGCAAGGCCGAAAAGGCCCAGACAGGCGATAAACACTGCCAGGGCCGCGAAGGACTGAAAGATTTTCCCCAGTCTCGCTTCACTCTTGTAAAGGTTGTGGAAGTCCTCATCCAGAAACCTGTACTCGAAGGGATAGCCTAGGCTCATCTCTTTCCAGGTCTTTTCCAGAGAGGCCAGAGTGTCAGACACGTTGTCTGACCGGATCTTCACATACATGCGCCTCAGCCAATCGGGAAACATTTTAAACACAAGGGGTTCGATCTTGTAGTGAAGCGCCTGGAAATGGGCATCCTTCATGACGCCGATGATCTGGCCGTCGATATTCCAGAATCCGAACCTTTTTCCCACCACGGGTTTTTCAAGTCCCATTCGTTTAACGGCTTCCTCATTGACGATGAAGGCGGTTTCAGGATCGGCGGAATATTCCCGTGAAAAGCTGCGGCCTTCAACCAGGGGGATTTCGAAAGTCTCAATGTAATCATAATCTATGAAGTCAGCCTTGATCTCCATTTTCGCATCAGGTGGCCTTCCTTCCCACATCGGAGTTCCGGGGGGAGCCTTGGATATTGGTAGGAAGCGTCATAGAGGCGGTGACGTGGAGGACATCGGGATTTTGCAGAAACCGCTCGCGGATAGATCCGTAGTTGTCATGGAGTTCGCCGTGGATACTCAGATAGATGATGTGCTCCCGGTTAAAACCCAGATCTATGTTTCTCATGTAGGAGAGCTGTCGGGAAATTATGAGCGTTCCGATGATGAGAAAAATAGAAAGCGAGAACTGGAAAATGACAAGCACCTTTCTAAATAGAGGATTGGCCCCGGATGAGCGCTCGGTACTTTTGAGAATCCGGATAGGCTGGAACGAAGATAAGAAGAGCGCTGGGTAGCTGCCAGATAAAATGCCGGTCACCAGGGCCAGGCCGATAAATCCAAGTAAGATAATGGGGTTATTCCACCAGCTTGAGGAAAGTTGTTTGCCAGAGAGGATGTTGAACAGCGGAAGCAGTAACTCCACGAGAATAAAGGCGATAACCAGGGCGAAAAGCGCTATCAGAATGGACTCGCCGAAGAACTGCCGGATAAGCTGAGGCCTCTCAGCTCCCACGACTTTCCTCAGCCCGACTTCCTTAGCCCGGTTGGCTGAACGGGCTGTGGTGAGGTTCATGAAATTGACGCAGGCGATAAGCAAAACGAACACGGCTAGGCCACTGAAGATCCAGACGTATTTTATATCGCCCCTGTTTCTGAGGTCATGGCCCAGGTTGGAGAAAAGGTGGATGTCGGTTAGAGGCTGGAGAACCAGCTCGTCTGTGTCCTCATCGCTATATTTCTTAAGGTAGCCTGCGAGTTTCTGATTAAGATTATCGGCGGAGGCCGATTGCTCCAGCATGACATAAGTGCCAAAGGAGTTAAATCCCCAGTTCTCCGCGTTTTTTTCCCCGATTGATTCCTTGAGGATGATAACAAAGGGGGACAGGAGGTCAAATTCAAGGCTTGAGTTCAGCGACTCATTGTGGATAACACCGGTGACTGTGACGTTGAATGAGTTGTTGACTGTCAGGATTTTTCCGATGGGATCTTCCTCGGCAAAATATTTGGCCGCGGTTTTTTCTGTGAGGATGACCGAGTAAGGATTGGAGAGGACGGTTTCAGGGTTGCCTTTTATAAGAGGGAAGGAAAACATGTCGATAAAATCAGGGTCGGCATACCTAAATCCTGGTTCGTTGAAACTTTTGTCTTTATAGGTGACGAGCTGTCTATGCCAGTAGCCGAACCGGGTAGCCTTGATGATTTCAGGAAAATCACTTTTAAGAGCTGCGGCCATGGGCGGTGGTGTTAAGACGGTGGTGGAATTCTTCTGTGTGGCGGATTCGTTGCGGTACACCCTATAGATCCTCCCGGCGTTTGCGTTGAAACGGTCGAAGCTCCATTCATCCACTACCCAGAGAACGATCAGCATGCAAACGGTAAGGCCAATGGCCAGGCCGGAAATATTGATGAGGGAGTAGCCTTTATGGCGGCGGATCGCGCGCAGGGCTGTCTTTATGTAATTCCAGACCAGAGCAGGCATGAAGCGGCCGGGGCGAAGGGGGGAGCGGCGGTTGAGCATGACGAGCCGGTTTTTGTTGTATTCAGCAGCGATGCTTTCAGCTGTCCCCACTTGGGCAACAGCCTGGCGGAAGGCATCCTCTTCCGTAAGCCCCGCCTTTCTCTGAGCATCGTAGGCGTCGCGAAGGTGGAGTTCGATGTCTGCGATGATCCCGTTTTCGAACACTTCATGTTTTTGTAAGCTTTTTTTCCATTTTCTGATTTCTTTTTCCAGATCGAACATCATTCCTCTCGGAGGCTTTAATCCTGGACCGGAATCGGCTTAGTAAGCCGGACCAATGCCTGCCAGACACTCCGCCAGCTTACAAGTTCTGATGCCAGTTCCTTTCGGCCCTTATCGGTGATTGTATAGTAGCGTCGAGGCCGGCTTTCTCCGGAGAGTTTCCATTTAGAAGCGATCAGGTTATCCATTTCCATTCTCTGTAAGACCGGATAAAGCATCCCGTCCGTCCATTTAAGATGCCCTCCTGAAATGTCTTTAACTTTCTGGATTATGCTGTAGCCGTAATCCTCTCCTCTGGAGAGAATCGCCAGAATTATGGGTCTGGTTGATGCAGCCATCAATGTTTTTGATATCATTTTTTTTGCCTCATACTCGAAGATACATTCGGAATATATGTATGCATATTTCATGCCAAATGAAGGCTCCTTGGGGAGCCGGAGGAGTGGTGGTTCAGCGTATGGAAGGTTTGTTCATTTCTGAAACAGCGACTGTTCGATACTGGACGTTTTAGTAATAATCACATTTTTCCTCATTTAGGGCAACTTTTTCCTTTTAAAATAAGTATTCCTATAATGTAGACTTACATGCAGAAAGGAAATGAATTGATGAGAAGATATCGTCTTTATGTGGTAGTTTTTTCGGTCGTGATGATATTTATCAATTGTGGGTTGAGTTTGTGTGCGGCTTCTCTAAACTGTGTGCGGGACTCCGACCCTGAAGTGTCTTTGGAAGAAAAAGTCGACCAATTTATCGCCTCTCTGCCCGTTACGTTCCACGGAAGTATCCTGATAGAGGCAGGAGATAAGATTCTAGTCCACAAAGGGTACGGTCTTGCCAATAGGAGTTATGATATTCCGAACGAACCCGATACAAAATATCTCATCGGGTCCATAACAAAATTATTCACAGCAGTTCTGGTGCTGCAGATGGCTGAGAAAGGTCTTCTCAATCTTGACGCCACAATCGACACCTATCTCCCTTATTTTCCGAAGAAGAACGCCTCCAGAATCACCGTCCGTCATCTGCTGGAACACAAATCTGGTATACCTCACCATTTCATCGGCATCCCCGGGTATTTTGAGGTGCATGATAAGTACTTTCACACGCCTCTAGAGTACATGAAGCATTTCTGGGATATCGAACTCGTACATAAGCCCGGTGAACGGTTAACATATACCAGCCCTGGATATTATGTGTTGGGCGTTATCCTGGAGACCGTATCAAAGAAATCCTATGCTGAATTGCTGGAGGAAAATATTTTTGGTCCTCTTGGCATGAGAAATACCCATGTGCACAACAACAGGAAAATCCATAAGAATATGGCCACTGGGTATAAGAAGGGACTGGAAGGGTATGCTCTCGCTGGCATGGAGGAAGAATCGACACGCCTCGCCGCCGGCAACATTCTAAGCACTGTAAAGGATCTGTACATTTTCCAGAAAATATTGGATTTCAAAGGAGACAATATTCTGTCCGAAAAAAATAAAAAAATGCTTCTCGAACCGCATTCCCGCAATTTTTCCCTGGCTGGACTCGTCATGTCTGTCCCTTATAATGAAGGAAAAGACAAAATGACGTTCATTCGCGCCGGAGGTTCTTCATACGGATTTCGGGCTCTCATGGACAGGATTATCGAGAAGGACGCATGCATGATCGCCCTTAGTAATATCCAGACAGACCGGGTATCGCTGTATGATATCTTTGAAGAATTAGGTGATTTCTTGGTCGAAGAGATGGGTATAGACATGGGCCCGCGACATAGAGCTGAAGGGAAAGACCTGGGAATCGCTGTCCCTTTGGATCAGAAAGAATCGTGCAGCTTCGAAGGCTTTTATGAATTAAAAAGTGGCGCCATTATCGGCATCTTCCATGAGAACAACAAGCTTTTCCGCCGCGTTTTATCGGAGCAGACCGGGTATTTGGGCGATGCTGTAATGCCTCGGGAGTTGAGACATCGAGGACAGGGTGTTTTCGATGTGAATGGCATACGCGGACTCCAGTACCGCTTCATTAAGACGCCTGTGGGAATTGGATATAAGATCGCACTCTACAGAAGAGACAGGCTACAGGATGAGGCGGAAAAGATAAAGTTTCCTGTGGAATTTGACATTTCCGAGTACGAGGGAAGGTACTTCTCAGTGGAGCTTCAGAAGACATATCGGTTTTCTGCAAAAGACGGTCGCCTTTTTACGGACGAATTCCTCGGAGATAAGGATGTTTCATTTTTGCCGCTAAAAAAAGATGTCTTCGGGTATGATAATGGTTTTTTAATATTCCACCGGTATGATGACGGGAAGATACGGGATTTTAAACTGGAGAATGAAAACGTGGACCGCCTGTTGGGCTCGATGTTCATTAGAAAATAAGAGTTGTTGTTAGATGCTTAAATTGTATTCCTGTCATTCAGCAAGAAGAATCGAGTTCTGAAAAAGCCATTCTTTTCAAAGAAAGTCACTTATCATCCTCCTGAAAAACCTAAGAATTCTGACCTTTCTGCCTTTTCAAAGATATGTGATGGTATCTAGGATCGGACCAAAACAAATAAAGCACACAGTTCGCTTTTCAAATAAGCAAGGATAGGAACTTATTTTTGCTGGTCACCCAAAGTTTCCCATAAATATGTCGAATTTCCACATATTAACATCCCCGGACAAACACATGGCTTCTTAAAAGGCGGTGATTTTTGTGTTTAATATGGGGAATATGGGATCAAATCCCTGCAAAAGTAGTCAAGCGATGGGTTTAATAAATCAAGCGCTTGCAAACATAACATGCCTTATATGAAGACCGGGAGAAAAAGGTGGGCTTGATAAATCAAGCCCCTACAAAATAAATCCAATCAACATAAATAATTTAAAGGTGGGTTTGATGAATCAAACCCCTACAGAAGAATCAAATTTCAAGATAATCATAAGGAGGGCTTGATGAATCAAGCCCCTACATAAGAATCAGGCCTACAATTTATTTTGTTATCCTGGGCAGGAAGGGGCTGAGGCTGATTAATATTTTGTATGATGAAACTTCCGCCCAGCCGGCGATCTCCTCTGCCGTAATTTTCTCATTGCCCTGATTGCCGAGGAGAACGACTTCATCTCCAAGAGAGACTGAGGAGTTTTCCCCCAGGAGAGCAGCGCAGTGGTTGGCAGTAACAGCGGCAATCAGAGGAAATCTTTTTCCCTTGATTAAGACGAAACCCTTATTGATGACATTGGGAGGATAGCCGTCTGAATAGCCTACAGGAATAATGGCGATTTTTTCCATCTTCTGGGCAGTGTATCTTCGGTGGTAGGATACAGAATCTCCGGGATGGAGAGTTTTAACGTCCGCCACTCGGCATTTCAGCTGTAGAACCGGCTTAAGGGCGAGCCTATCTTCCTTCTGAGTTTTCTCCGAAGGGTAGTAACCATAAAGCGCTATTCCCGGCCTCACCATGTCGAGATGGGAAGAAGGTAAATCCAGAACACCATCACTGCTTGCAGCGTGCTTGAGACCTAAAGACATACCTGCCTTTTCTGCTTGTTTACAAAGGTTCAGGAATCGCTTGAGCTGTTCTTTATCAAATTCATCATCTTCTGTTAAGGCTGTCGAGATACCCTCCACCAAAATTCCCTTCAGCGAAAAGACAGTTTTTATATAAGGAAGAGCATCTCTGTAGGAAATTCCCATTCTTGACATGCCTGTATCCACATGGATATGAACTTTGGCCTGCTTTCCAAGATTTAGGGCAGCTTCGCTGAGGCCAGAGACTTTTTGGTTAAACACAGATTGAGAGATATTATTCTGGATTATCGCCTTAGCGTCCTGATTGCTGAAAGGCCCAAAATTGAGTATTGGAGAAGAAACGCCCTTTTCCCTCAGCAAAAGGGCTTCCTGGAGTTTACCGACCATAAGAAAATCAATACCAACCTTTTCCAGGTGTTTTCCCATCTCCACTAATCCATGACCGTAACCGTTGGCTTTTATCACAGCCATGACAGGCACTCTGGCTACCTTTCTTATCTGATTGAGATTCCAGGTCATATTTTCTAGGTCTAATTCAATCCACGGATCGCAGCCTTGCTGGCCAATGGATTTCTCCTCAGATTCTAGAAGAGTTCTCCGGCTATCTACGGCATGAGCAAAAAGGGAAGCTGAACCTATTCCTGAGACGAATAAAAAGTTTCTTCTAGATATTTTTGACATTTTTTACTCCTCAAGAAGAATGGCTACCCAGAAGGCACCCCTCGGAAATTTAGGATTTTTTCCAAAGAGAATTCCTATACCTATTCTTGTAAAATCGATAAAATTGTTTTCTATTTTTGCTTTTAGTTCGTCGGATAAAAGGTTAGGGTTTGTTGTAATATAGGAGATTACTGTTGCACTCCCCAATCTCGGTACGGTTATTGATTCATCATTCATCTGGGAGTAGATTATTTTTAATGCCTGCTCTGCACGGGCAGTAAGTTTTTTATCCGCTATCAAAGAAGTGAGCCCTTTGCTTTCTCTTGTATCATTTATAGCGCGGAGGACAATCTCACTAAGGTCTTTATTACTCTTTGATTTATGCTTGTTTTCAGGAAAGAGGAGCAGAGTGATGTAATAAGTGCCACCAGGGGACTCTTTATTCCGTCTAAACTCAATCCCTAAACCTCCGGTCTCATAATTTATATTTAAGAGTTTATCTTTGTATTTAGAATAAACATATTCAAAAGAAGGCGATCTTATATGAACAATGTGGGTTTCTCCAAAACGAGGTGGTGGAGAAGGGAGAGGTTTGCTTTTAGCTTTATTTATCGAGCATTGTTGAGCATATCTATTAGCTTCTTTCAAGAATGAAATAGGAGGAAGAGAATACACGCGTCTTATCCTATTTATATTCTCTTCGACTTCTGCTTCGGCCTCTATCCTCCCCTTAGCTGCCAGGGCTTGGACGAAATCCTGAGTAACGTAGTATCCTTTATCCTTTTTGAAGACTACTCCAATTCCTAACTCATCAAAGTCCGGATCCAAAACAGTTTCTCTGTGCCCGGGGCCATCCATGAAACCTTTGTGGATGAACTCAGGTATAAACGTTTGGCTGAAAGCTACGTTCTCTCCATTTTTTATAAAATAGAATCCTGCATCCACCAAGCGTTCGCTGTAAGTTTCGCCCGAGGTTGAAAGATGAGATATATCTCCGCGAAGAGCCATATCCTGGCTGTGTTTTCGGGCAAGAAAGCTCAAAGGCGGAGAATATCTAACAGGGGCGATACCAAGCTTTTCCCTTTCTAAGTTAACCAGATTAAAAAGATCTAGCTCAATAGTAGGGACATCTTTTTTTTGAAAAGAGGGCTCTTTTTTCTGTTCAAAACATGCGAGACTTCTGGCGCAAGGAGAAGCTAATAAAAAGAAAAGAAATAAAAAAACGGCAATTCTTTTCAATTTCACTTTTATTTTCCTTTACTTTTACAAAATTTATCATAACATAAATAGAGAAAAATGCAGAGGAGGTCGGGATGAAGAACAAAAAGCTTTCCCCCCTTTTATTTTTACTGGGGCTCGGTTATTTTCTCGTTTCATTTTTTCCTAGTGTCCAGAGCCTGCCCGCAGAAGAAACAGAAGAAGAAAAACTTCTGCAGAGTGTGCATTCTATTTCCAGCCACCAGCTCTTTGATTATGTGAAAGAGTTAGCTTCTGATAAGTTTGCTGGCCGGCTAACTGGGACAGAAGGATACAACGCCAGTGCTGAATGGGTGGTTTCTCACTTTAAAAAGTGGGGAATTGCTCCTGCCTTAAGCCAGAACTCATACTTCCAGGCTTTTCCTATTCCTTATACTCTGGTTTTTGAAGGCTGCGAGGTTTACCTTCACCTCCCCAGCAAAGGATCTCTTATAAAAAAGCACTATCAGTATGAAAGTGAATTCATCCCTGGCTCAACTTCTGGTTCGGGCGAAGTGACGGCTGAAGTCATTTATGTCGGTTATGGAGCCACTGCTCCAGAGCTTGCCTATGACGATTACAAAGGAGTGGATGTTAAAGGGAAGATCATTTTGATGGAAAGGGAGGTTCCTGTTTCTCCTGATAAGGACCCAGAGCTATTCAAAAAATGGCGTCCTTATTCCTTCCATCAATATAAACTGGAGAACGCTGTGGCGCACGGCGCAAAAGGGATGATTTATAACTATGGTCCAATCTCCAATCCGAATAATTCCTACGATAAGGGCTTTATATACAGCCATGTGGGAGATGCGGTTGTCTCAGACGTTTTTTCAGGCACAGGGCGAAAGCACGAGGATGTTGTCGCCAAAATTAAAAAAACTTTAAGGCCTCAGTCTTTTACGACAGGCAAGACCTTCACCATAAAGAATATTACTGAGCACCACCCTGATGGCGTGGGCTATAATGTCATCGGCATTCTTGAGGGATCTGATCCTGTCCTCAAAGAAGAAGTTATCATTCTGGGCGGGCATCTTGACCATCTCGGTCGCTGCTATGAGATCATGCCCGGGGCCAATGATAATGCTTCGGCAGTAGCAGTCATAATGGGAATTGCCGAGGCTATGGCCAAATGCCCTATCAAGCCTCGCCGTTCTGTGATGTTCCTCTGCTTTGGTGCAGAGGAGCAGGGTGTGGTTGGGTCCGAGTACTATCTCGAGCATCCACTCGCACCTCTAGAGAAAACTGTGGCTTTTGTTAACATGGATGGCGTTGGTTGTGGGGATAAATTGAGGGCTTTAGCCGCCAAAAATTTCCCTGAGTTCTGGAAGTTTATTGCCAAAGCAAACCAAAAGTATATCCATCGTGTCGTAAATCCTCGTTACTTTGCCAACATTGCTCGGCCAAGACTCGATGCAGCCCGTTTCATGTGGAAAGACGTTCCGACCATATCCTTCGGTGCTTACGGGTCTCGCTCTTACTACCACATTACCAAAGATGATGTTGACACCATAACTCCTGAAATTCTGGAAGACCTTGCACAGCTCCTGTTTATAGCAACGCTTGATATGGCCAATCAGGATTCAATTGATTTCAGAAAGTGAGTGTTGTCTGAGATGAAATTTCATCTTCCCACCAGGGTCTTTTTCGGCTCTGGTATGATTTCTCGGATTAAAGAAATAGTTGAGGAAGACTTTAAAGACGCCAGCCTTTTTCTGGTCACTGATAAAGGGATTAGAGAAGCAGGCATCGCCGCTAAAGTCCTCAGCCATTTTCCGGGGATTCCTGTATTCGATGAGGTTGAGCAAAACCCGAAACACACCACGATCAACAGGGCTGGGGAGATAGTTCGCGAAATGAAGCCGGATCTTGTGATCGGGCTTGGCGGTGGGAGTTCTCTGGATGCTGCCAAAGCAGTAGCTTTACTGGCGACCAATCCGGGTCACATAGAGGATTATGAAGGAAAGGGAAAATATAAATCACCTCCTCTTCCTGTTCTGGCCATTCCCACAACCTGCGGCACTGCAAGTGAAGTGACCTGGGTCTCTGTAATAACCCACACCGAACGAATGTTCAAAATGAGCATAAAAGGCCCTCATATGTTTCCTGCAGTTGCTCTCGTCGACCCTGATCTGCTGGTTACTCTTCCGCCTCCACTCGTTGCCTCTACCGGTTTAGATGCTCTCACCCATGCCATAGAAGCTTATTCTGTAAAGCCTGCAACTTTTCTCACGGATATTTTTGCTCGCGAGTCCCTGAAACTCATTTTCGAATCACTTGAAAGGGCTTACGGAAATATAAAGGGCGATAAAGAGGCAAGGGAGAAAATAATGCTGGGCAGCACACTTGCCGGACCAGCTTTCTGCAACAGCGATGTCGGGGCTGTTCACTGTGTGGCTGAAGCTGTCGGCTCTCTTTTTGATACTCCCCACGGCGTTGCCAACTCGATCTTTCTTCCATTCGTTATGGAGTTTAACCTTCCGGTTGCCAAAGACCGCTATGCTGAGATAGCTAAGATTGCGGGAGTTGAGGAGAAAGATAACGAAGCTGCAGCGCGGGAATTAATCCAGATGATAAGATTCTTGTCCGGCTCTTTGAATATCCCCTCCTTTAAGGATTTGGGCATAAAAGAGAGTCAATTTCCTGAAATCGCGCAAAAATCTTTCGAGAATAATTCAAATCCTTCTAATCCGAGAGAGGCAGAATTCGAAGATTATTTAGCAATCCTAAAAAAAGCTGCTAATCCATAGAAAGTGGCAGCTCTTGAGGGACATTTAGCTACTCGAGTTCTCGTACAGATGTTTACGGAAAAATACTCATGAATGAAGACATTTTTATAATAAAAAAATCTAAGTGCTTCAATGTTTTTTATGAATAACGATACAGTCTATCAAGTAGGTATATACTAACATCTAATATTTATTAATCGCTTTCATAATAGCAGCACCCAAATTTAAATTGGTCCCATCATGCACAGAGCAGTTTAATAAAACAATGACTCCTGTTGATTCTGACTTATTGAAACCTATGTATGCCGAATGTCCATTTGTATCTCCACCACTATATGTAACCTCCTGACCGTCATCCAACTCAAAAATGTACCACGCCAAACCAATGTATCCCAACGATCCAGTCCAAATTCCCGGCGTACGTTGATGTGCTCTTTCCATTGCGTCCTTCAACGGTGTCTCTATTAAACCCATATTTGCCTCCAGATATTTGAACATATCATTTAGTGAGGACTTAATCATGCCGCATCCTTGAAAAATATCATTTGCGGTGTAAAAAGGCACAATATTTATATATCGATCATGCCCAAGAGCTTGGTTACTCATCTGTTGCTCCGTTAAAAACAGTGAGCTGTTTTGCATGTCCAGCGCATTAAAAATATCACGGATTAATATGTTTTCATAAGATGTTCCATCAATTATACCCAGTGTGTGTCCCAATAATCCCATTCCGGTGTTGGAATATCCCCAATAGGTACCAGGTGTAAACTCCAATGTGCAATAGTTTGTCAGATAATCGTAAATATGTTCGGTTGTATAAGCTGCATATGGGTTAAGAGGATCATAACCTTCGGGAAGCGGATAAGTTGATCCCTCTTCATGAGGTTTTCTGGGAATACCTGACGTATGAGTTGCCAGGTGCTCAAATGTGATTTCAACACCTTCGGAAGAGGGCATAATAACTTGATCAGCTGGCAAATAGTTACCGACTGTATTAGTTAAATAAATAACACCTTTTAAAACAATATCGGAAAGTAATGTAGCTGTAAAAGTTTTAGTTATAGAGCCGATGTCAAAAACAGTATTTGAATCAGGCGGCTCTGTAGTATTGATGGATTTTGTCCCGTAAGAAAAAATGAGCTTTTCTTGCTGTTTATTTATGACTCCGATCATTGCGCCTACTCTGACATACTGGTTTGCAAGATAATCGATTTCTTCCGCCAAGCTATTGAATTCGGGTTCATCCGGAGCTTCATTTTTTTTACAGCCGGATAAGACGATGAGAGATATCAAGAAAATTATAATCAAACTAAAACCTATTTTTCGGAGCATGATTAGTATCACTTTTTTATTTTCATGAATTATCGTGTTTATGCATTAATCTTTGTATGTATTAGCCAGCTGAAAGACGTCATATATTAATAACATAATATAACCTACTTCTGCCTGTATTTCCAGCTTTCCGAACCCATCAGAAGCAAAAGGTATTTTCGTTTTGTCTGGGGGATAAGCGGGGATTCGCGTTGAGTGACTTATATCTTCTCGGTGAGGATTTGGAGTATTTCTAGCTCGTCTGCATCGAACCATATTTTATAACAGTAAAAGCATTTGTCCACGGGGATAACATACTGGTAGCTGAACGGCCTGGGGACCATTCGAGAGCCACAATGGGGGCATGAGACTTTTTTGGATTTTTGTTGCCTTATTTTTCGTATATAAAAAGGATTATCCAGGAATTGTTCCTTGAAATCACGGGCTTTTTTTATCAAATTTTCGGAAAAAGTAACTTCCTTCCGGGACAGGATGCGCCACTTGAAAGAAGAATCCACGAGCTTTCCGCTGCATTGCGGACAGATTTTTACAGGCGTTCCTTCATAGTAATCCTCCCTAAGGATGACGTGGCAGCGAGGGCATCGATTCTGCTTAATTGTATCCAGCGGTTTTTTCTTTCCCAGTTTACGAAGGGCGTCCCGGATTTGAATGAACTCCCTGGCCCGGGCCTCAACTCCTTCCTGCAAATTCTTTATCCATATCATCGGCGTAAAAAACCGGATGAAAAGGAGTTCGTTAAGTGCATAAGGACCCTGCCAATTTCCTTGAGGATCTCTTATGGACCACACTTTCCCTTCCAAAGGGACAACCTTATCTTCTTCAGCCGCAGCAACGTCTTTTTCCTGGACGACTTCTTCTCGAGAGGGCAGGAGGATTTGCGCCTCCTTCCGTCTTTTCTGGATTTCATACACTTCTTCTATTATCTTATGCGGTTTTGTTTTGGCCATGTCTGCCAGAAGTCTGATCCTTTTCATCACAGGGGGATGAGAGTTAAATAAACGGGCAAAGAATCCCTCGGATTTCCCAACTAATTTAGGAGGGATGATAAACAGCGGACTGTAGGTCAGAGAGAAGTCTCCGACGAAAGAATTTTTCAAATGCGTTTTATACAGAGCGCGGGCCAGAGCTTTAGGATTTCGGCATAACTCCACAGCAGC
>JABAOH010000335.1_pt2 | contig 89138 bp, 95 predicted proteins | sample 7062181 | NCBI WGS metagenome assembly JABAOH01 (sample SAMN14538630, study PRJNA623070) | marine sediment metagenome | biome: marine biome [ENVO:00000428]; feature: marine pelagic biome [ENVO:01000023]; material: deep marine sediment [ENVO:00002113]; isolation source: pool of 5 deep marine... | reverse complement strand
GGACACCTTGCGCTTCGAATGTTTGAGGTCGATTCGATTCGGCTAATTTAGACCTATAAGCAACTGTCAACCATTTGGTGACGTGAGGTATAAGGCGGATACCCACAGGATCGTCAGACTAAACTACCTGTTAATTTTAAATGAAGTGGATAATGCTCATTTTAGACACCTGGTTAGTTAACAGGAGAGCGGAAAGATGGAAACCGACAGATTTGGCAACACTATTGATCCAGAAGTTGGTTATGCGAGAGGTGAGATTCTCAAGAGCTCTGTGGAAGAAGAGAAAAGGCAAGCGAGAGCATTCGACATTATCAAGAAGAGGGTAGAAGAGAGAGGTAAGCAAGGAGTTTTTAATTTCACAGGGATAGATAGAGGATTTACGATCAAACTAGAAGACATGGATCTACTCGACGAATTCGTGGCGATCCCTGTTTATGAAATTAGGTTGAATGAACTGGCGATAGGACTTGTGGGAGGGAGTCCTGAGCATAATGTCGCTGTCTTCAATAGAGGCAGTGGCGGAATAATAGCAAGTGTATTAACGCTCGTAGGTGAAAGAGAGACCGTTATCTCTGTTACGCCTCCAGGCGCCTCTCATCCTGCGGTTGCAAAGGGGGCAACGCTCGTCAGAGCTAACTTGATTGAGGTAAATAATTCTGTGGAGTTAAAAAAAGCCATAGAAAAAGAAGGGAAAATCTCACTGATTGTCGTTACAGGAGTTACCGCGAGGCTTGAGGTGTTCCCACAAAAAGAGCTGGAAGAGATAGTGAAAATTGCTAAAGATAAAAACATTTTCATTCTCTTAGATGAAGGTATCGGAACGGGTATTAGAACTGTTATTGAAAATCAATCAAAGGCCTTGGAGTTAGGGTTCGATGTCACTTTAACGACGCTTGAAGGAATTGGATTCCACGGGCCAAGATTTGGCGTCATGGTTGGAAAAGAAGAATTAATAAGGAAGATATCTGCGGATGCGTATAGCTTAGGTTTAGAGGCGCGCCCCGCATTTCTACCTGGAGTTATCCGATCACTAGAGCAATACAGACCCGACCACATCCAGCAGATAAGAGATATGGGAAGAGAGCTAGTCAAAAGATTAACAGAACTTTATGGCAAAGAAACGGTAAAAGAGATGCCAGTAGGAATGCAAATTATGGATGAAGACATACTAGCAATCGTGATGGAGAAAGCTCAAATCGAGAAATCGGTTATAGTGCCTGTTGAAGCTTCACAAGCCCTTGCAATGATTTTACTCGAAGACTACGGAATAATCACCTGGCTCTCGATACTAAGCTCTTTACGCTATGTTTCGCCTTCACTAAAAGTCGTGCTTGTGCCGGAAGTAGCAAAAAGATTCGGCGGTGTTGAGAAAGTTGTGAAAGCTTTAGACAACTCCTTCGATAAATTATCAAAAATTATTATGGACGTCAACGAAGTAAAGAAAGTTCTACTGGGTGAATAGCGCATGAAAATATAAAAAGTGTAGTTCAAAACGTCGAGATAGTTATTTAACATTTAATTCTACATTTCTTAGTCTCTGGTGTACACCAGGTAGGATTTCAGAGGCTGGTCTACGATTCTCCATGTTTATAGAATTTTCCGAAGAGGAGTCTCCCCATGTTGTCCACGTCGGAGGCGTTATCAGCAACTCTATCATATGATCTGTCTAAGGCTCTTACGATCTGTTCTGGTGATCCAAACCTCTCTCCCTCTTCAGCTATGGGCTTCAACCTCAGAGAGAAAGTTCCGCTGGCGTCCCAGACCCCTGCTACGGTCATGATTCCGAAGTCTTCTAACAGGCAGACTCCGGCTCCCACCGATGCCTCAACGGGGACGATCTCGGCCTCCTTGCCTCCAAGCTTGTCTAGGACAATGGATAAGCTGTCGTCATAACGTATGTGTATGCCTCCGAAGATTCCTTCCGCTCTATCGCCGTAGAGCCTTTTTGCTGAGTGATATATCTTCTCTCCGTGTTCCTTCATCTTGACTATCGATTCCGAGTCATATCTCTCGAGGCCCCTGAGCAGGGAAACACGCACTGGCGGCCTCATCTCTCCACCTATCATAGTCAAGGTGTTATTGACCTTCTCAACCAACTCCTTATTGCCAGCTATCCAACCACTCCTAGGTCCAGGTAAAAGTTTTTCACCGCTCGTCCCGGCTAGATCGACTCCCAACTCAAGGCTCCTCGGCTGTCCGTAGAGGACGGGTCGCAATCTGGCCCCTGATGCGTCATCGATGTAAACTATTTTGTTTCGAGCTTTAGCAGTCTTAACGACTCGCTCAAGCTGCTCTGTTGTGGGAGATGTGAGTGCGGTATTTGTACCTGTAACCATGACTAGAGAGATTCTCTGGCCCTGCTCTTCCAAAATTTTCTCCACTTCTTCTGGGCTAACTACCTCAACGAATGCAGCTCCTGCCAACTTCGTTCCATACCTTATCGAAGAGTGGGTGAACCCCCTAGGAGGAGCAATATAGCTGAGTAAGATGTCTCCCTCTTTAACGAAAGATAAAACAGTGGCCACATTCCCAGCAGATAACCTATTGCAGAAGAGGACTTCGTGTCCTACAGGATCTCCGCCAAGATGCTCTATTGCCATCTTTCTTAGCCTATCAACGTAGAAGGACGCTCCTACAAGTTCGTCCGTCGCCATCTCCAAGTCTGCGGTTTCGATGGGGAAGGATGTGTTTACGCCAATAAAGTTATATATCCCCTCTCCCTTCTTCTTCCTCTTCCTGATTATCTCCTGTGCCCATCGAGCCCTGAGGTTAATATCAGCTGAGTTGTGGATGAGTCTCCCAGGTGCGAATCCCGTTACTGAATCTATTTCATTTCCAAAGCTATCAGCCACCACCAGAACCACCAAAACAAGTATTTCATGGTTGCTTCTCAAAAAATAAATATTTCATGTAAATTCCCTTTACTCGAATTCACCTGCGCTAAATGTGGCTGTCTGGAGTTAGAGAAACTAACTACTCATAAGTGATATTTGATGGGAAAGACCGTTGGTTATGAAGCCTTTATTATAGGAAGAATAGACTACGTGGAGGCAGTGGAAGACACTTCATCGTAGTAGGAGAAGAAACTCTGTGAATGTGAAAGTCACAGAGCAAATATATAAGTCCTTACCTAGAAGTTTGTTCGGTGCTAAGAATGGAGAAGGAGATTATAAAGACCGATAGAGCCCCTGCTCTGGAGCCAGGGGGATACCCAGCTGCATGTAATGCCGTGAAGGTGGGAAATTTAATCTTTGTTTCTGGGCAAGCCGGTTGGACCGCCGATAAGGAATTGGTCCGAGGAGATGCCAAGGCGCAGACGAGACAGGTGATTGAGAATATAAAAGTCATACTGGAAGCCTCGGGAGCTGCGTTGAAAGATGTTGTCAAGGTAACTGTCTTTCTCAAGAACATGGATGATTTCGAAGATGTTTGTGATGTTCGTAACCAATATTTCGGAGAGAGCCCTACTGCTAGCAGCGCCATAGAAATCAGTAGGTTAGTCCATGACGACCTTTTGGTAGAGATTGAGGCGATTGCGTTTATTCCTGAGAATAGGTAGTCTAAAAGATTTAACTAAAAAGAGGGGGAATGTGTCCTCTAAGAATCTTAGTGGCGGCGACCAGGAGGGGGCATACCCTTCCAAGGCAACCCTAAATCGAGCAGCGTTCTAGGACCATCCTATATACTTCTGACGGGAATGAACATCGCTCATTGAGAAAAGATATAAGTCGATTAACTTTAATTTTCATAAGATTCAACAAGCGGATGTGAAGTTATGAGAGTCGTCTTGGCCATCCTGTGTTTCGTGGGAGCCATCTCGCTAATTCTACACCAATATATCACCTGGGGCATTCCTTGGAGTTGGAGTGATGTCCTCCACCATGAGAACGCCGCCCTCTTTCTAATCGCTTTAGGTATTGGTCTACTATGGCCTAGGAAGTGAGTACATATCGTATTGCCTCTTTGATTCTGTTTCTCCATTAAATATAGAAGTTTGTAAACTTGTAAGGTTACGACATCCTTTTTTTAAGCTCTTAGATCTGTTTTGGGGAAGGGAGTTATCCCAGAAAATCAGATGTTTCGCGTTTGGTTGACGAACTCAATCATTAAATAACTCAGAAGACTGACAAAGTCTCCTGCCTACGGACATAAATCTAGCTTATCTAAGGGTAAACAGCTTTCCAAAGTTCTGGATTACGTCGTGAATACCTGCCATTCTAAGGGCGATCCATGCCGATGCCTGATTCGCAGTAACTACAGGGAGATCATAATCCTTCTCGAGTTTGTCTATTGCGTCTATCGCTCCGCTGAAGTTCGTGCAGCTTATGAATACGCCATCAACCTTAGGCTGTCTTTTGAGCATATCTTCAACGAGGGAGATGGAGGCACACATAAGGTTTCGTCCATGCATAAAGACGTCTACTTGCTCTAAGCCTTTCAGATCTGCAACTTTAAAGCCCGAGTCAGTAAGGAACTTGTGAAGTCTATCGTTTACCGCCTTTATGTAGGGTGTAGCCACCACCAGAGTTTTCAACCCCAAGGCCTCCAAAGCCTCGACACAGGCGGTAGTGGTGGTAACCGCGGGCATCCCCACAGCGTCCTCTATGATCTTCACAAGCTTTTTGTCGTATCCCAACCCCCCGAAGAAACTCCCACTCGTACATCCGTATATTATGACATCGGGTTGCACATCGGCGACCAGTGAGACAACATCAGGAATTTGCTCGTTCATCAATCGCATGGCCTCTATCTGGCCCACTTCCTCCTCATGGATTCTCATCCTAGAAGTATGGATAGATAACCCCTCAGGTACTATTCTGTTTAAATCTGCCTCCATGACCGTGTTCTTAGAAGGTAGTACGAGGCCTATCCTAGCTCTCCACCCATACAATTTAATCACCACATACCAGAAAGAAAGGGGACATTCATATATTGAAATTCATTAGTTTTCCCCATACCTTCTCTACAATCTTAATGCTGTGACTAGTCAACCTTGATCCATTTTTTTACAACAGCGATATAAAGACAGAAATTAAAGAAAAATAATCCTAAACTTGAAGATCTGCATTGAAAACTAGGAATTCTTAGGATGCCGCTATGCCCCTCAGTATATATAGAGGTGTTCCGTTCAGATTAGCAATTTCTTCTTCTTTTCTATTCCTTTGCGTGAGATTATACTGGTTCCCTCGCGTTTAAGCCAGCCTCTAGCCCAAGTTTGCATACATCTGTTTGAACAGAAGATATACATTTTATTCACACAGCATGTCTTCCTGGTTATAGGTTTACCAGATATAATCTTATTGCAAACTTGACAGCGTATTTTCGATCACGAAAGAAGAAAATGCTATACTAGTTATATATATCATTTTCAATGAAAATTACATTTCGTATCCCGAATTGGGAGGAAAAAGAAAATTTATTTTTATTTATAACGGTGTTATTTATACTGAGGAGTCAGGTTTGAGAACGCCCTGTGAGGTTGTAGTGCGACAGATTCTTCCTGCTTTTAGAGCTATCGTTGCCAAGAGTTTGATCGAGAATCACGGTTTCTCCCAGAATAAAGCGGCAGGGGTCTTGGGCACCACCCAGGCTAGTATTAGCTATTACTTAAACTCTAAGAGAGGGGCAGGATTAATAGATCGCCTGAGGAGGACAGAGATGATTAGAAAGACAGCTTCAAAGATGGCTGAGGACATGGCTTCCGACTCGCTTTCTATGCCCTTTGAGGCTATACTTGCATTCTGCGATCTATGTAAGGGACTCAGGACAGAAGAGATCGTCTGTGCACTGCATTCAGCTCAAGTTCAGTTGCCAGATGACTGTAAAATTTGCCCGGATAAAATATTCTGAAAACTTAATCGTAGACAGATGTGCTTAGATATTTCATTCCGTCGTCGGGCAGTATGGCAACAACAGTTTTTCCTTTCCCCAACTGCTTTGCTTTTTGTAGTGCTACATACATTATGGATGCCGCGCTCAACCCGATAAATAGACCTTCTTCCTTAGCAGTTCTCTGGATTACTTCAAAGGTTTTAGGTAACACTTCCTTCGTTATCTCTACGATTTCGTCGAAGCTCTCTTTTCTGAATAGTTGAGTAGGATAGGGTTCCTCTGGATTTCTTAACCCCTGGATACTTAAACCTAGCTTCGGCATCACACCAACTATTATTATATCTGGATTGTACTCTTTGACGCGCATTGAAGTTCCGACTCCTGTTCCGGCAGTTCCGACACCGACGACTATCACATCCACCTCTCCATTTGTCTGTTCAAGGATTTCTTTGCCGGTTGTTTCATAGTGAGCCAATATGTTGGCAGGGTCCTTGAATTGATCTATATCGATGTATCTAACGGGATATTTTGTGAGTAACTCTTGTTTAAGCTCCACCGCGCCTCCTGTCCCTTTTTCTCCCGGCGAAAGGATAAGTTCGGCACCATAGGCCTCTATCAGCTTTCTTCTCTCCACACTAACTGATTCAGGCATCACGATGGTAATTTTATATCCTTTTGCCGCTGCGATCATCGCTAACGCGATGCCAGTGTTTCCCGATGTCGCCTCCAAAATAGTTTTATTCCTGCTTAACCTGCCCGCTACTTCAGCATATTCGATAAGATATAAGGCCATTCTATCCTTTACTGAACCACCTATGTTATACCATTCCAGCTTTGCATAGACCGTTGCATCACCAGATCCTCTAAGATTATTTATCCTTAGCAGAGGGGTCTTCCCGATTAAGTCAGTGATGTTCTTTGCAATCATCTTAGCATTTAAGTATAACAGTGTTATATATAAGCATAAACATTTTATATGACAAGGTGGGAGTTCGTGCTAGAGACGGCGAAGATCAGGCGGGATTTCCCAATTCTAGATTCAGACATCATTTACTTCGATAATGCGGCGAGTAGTTTAACGGCTGAACCCGTTTTACAGAAGATGCTTGAGTTCTACCACCTGTATCGAGCAAATGTGGAGCGAGGTGTTCATAGGCTTTCTCAGAAGGCCAGCGACGAGTATGAAGACGCTCGTAGCAAGATCTCTAATTTTATCAACGGATCTGAGACAGATGTCATCATTGTAAAGAATGCCACCGAGGGAATAAATCTCGTTGCGAATGGGTTGAGATGGAGGGAAGGTGATAAAATTGTTACCACACTTATTGAGCACCACTCCAACTTGATCGTGTGGCTCAGGTTAAAGCAGCAATTTGGTGTCGACGTTGAAATCGTTAAACCTAGGAAGGAAGGACTGCTTGATATTGTTGAGTTTGAGAAGGCGATAGATAATAGAACGAGGCTGGTGGCTTTGACCCATGTCTCAAACGTTTTAGGGATCTCAACGCCAGTAGAAGAGATAGCTAACATAGCGCACGATTATGGAGCCTGCCTTCTCGTGGATGGGGCTCAATCTGTGCCCCATTTAAAGGTAGATGTTCAAAAGATGGGGTGCGATTACCTTGTCTTTTCGGGTCACAAGATGTTGGGACCGACTGGAGTAGGAGTACTGTATGTGAGAGGAGATCTACTTGAAGAAACTGAGCCCCTATGTATAGGTGGTGGAACGATAGAGGATGTTGGGATAAACCATTATAAATTGGCTTCAAGCCCCAGAAGGTTTGAGGCAGGAACGCCGCCCATAGCTGAGGTTATCGGGTTGGGTGCGGCCGTCGATTACCTCCAGAGAGTTGGTATGGAAAACGTTGAAGATCATGAGAGAAGGCTTGTTGAAAGGCTCTATCGAGGAATGTCAGATGTTCAAGGCGTTGAGGTCTATGGGCCCGAGAGTGTAGACCAGAGAATAGGCATAGTCTCTTTCAACGTAGGAGATATAAATCCTCATGATGTGGCGCTAGCCTTAGATGTGGCGGCCAACATTATGGTTAGGTCAGGGCATCACTGTGCCATGCCGTTGATGAAAGAGTTGTTGCACAGACCTTTGGGAACTGTTAGGGCATCCCTATACCTCTATAACACTGAAGAGGAAGTTGATACATTGGTCTCTACAGCCTCTGAGCTGGAAAGGCCACTGTCAATTTGATTGGATACATCCAGGTTGTATAGTTCTCTAGAGTCCTAGTTTTTCCAAGACCTTTCGGTATAGCTTCTCTGCTTCCTCTTCATCGTCTACGTTCTTGATCAACATCCTACCGTTTCTGAAGAGGCTCATCTCTACATCGCCATTGTATCTGAAAATAACTGCTAGAGAAGATTTTCTGATAACTTTGAACTCTCTATCCAACACTTCTATTGTCTTCTCTATTTGAATGTCCATTGGTTTTGGCGGATTGATGTTAACAGTGTTTCTGCCACACAACCACGTGTGTTTGGGTTTCTTTACCTCTTTTACGGTGTGACTGTCTTTAGAGCAGACAGGACAGTCTGGCTGTTTGAAGATCTCGATCTTGTTGAAGGACATCTCTTTGAAGTCGCAGAATAAGAGTTTACCCTTCAATACTTCTCCTATACCTGTTAGATACTTTATCGTCTCGGTAGCTTCAATAAGGCCGATTAGACCAGTTGTTGTGCCCATTACTCCTCTCGTCGCACAGGTTGGGAGAGACGCGTCGTCAAGGCCGGAGAAGACGCATTCTAAGCAGGGAGTCTCGGGAGGATCAAACACCGATACATTGCCTTCAAAACCTATTGCACCTGCAAAGATGTAAGGTATACCTAGCTTTACGCAGGCTCTGTTCACCAAGTATCTTGTACTCATGTTGTCAAGTCCGTCTACAACACAGTCGGATCCGGATAGAATGCTCTCCGCGTTAGACTCGTTTAGGTTATCAGCGACAGGTTTGACGTGGACACTGGGGTTGATCTTTTTAATGGTCTCGGCAGCTACCTCCACTTTCGGAAGACCTAACTCTTCAAGGGAGTATATTAGCTGTCTGTGGAGATTTGTGATCTCTAAGGTATCTTGGTCAACTATCTGGATAGACCCGACTCCAGCCAGAGCGAGATAAAGAGTTGAGGGGCTGCCTAATCCACCTACACCTACGACCGTAATCTTTGATTTCCGGAGTGTCTCTTGACCCTCCTGTCCCAGTTCTGGGAGTACTATTTGCCTACTATAGAACTCAGAGGGTTCAAATGAGATTTTCCTTATAGATGTCATACTTAGGCTCCCTAGAGATTATGTAATAGAAACAGAAGATTAAGGGTTTATATAAACTCAAATTCAAACACTTCAATCGAAGAGCAAGGAATAAATTATGAGTCACCTAGTATGCCCTTTCCTATTAATTCGATATTTGGTTTGCTTTATCTCGAACTTAGCCTCCAGCCACCGTAGGTAGAATCGCTACCTCATCTCCATCATTCAGATCTGTTTTCAAACGGTTCATGTTGCGTACATCTTTTCCATTTACTGTAACGATAATAAGCCTTCGAAGATCTCCAGTCTTTGAATCAAAGATCCTCTCCTTGAAATCTGCACCATACTTCTCAGTGAGCATATTGAATAGGTCTTCGATCTTCGAACCTGTTTTAAGAGTTAGTTCTAACTCCTTCGCTCCAGTTATTTCACTCAATATAGAGAAGAATTGGACCTTAACCGAAAGCATTTACGTCTCCTCCGAATCGACTAGGTTCTTCAACGCACCCAACCTAGGTTCGATTTCTACGGGTTTTTCAATAATTTTTTCCCTTGTTCCAGGTGCCTTGAAACCGTTACCCGTAACAAAAAGAACTACTTTTTCTGAGGCATCGATCTCAGAATCCTCATGCATTCTAATGAAGGTGGCTAAGGTGATCGCTCCCGCTGGCTCAGCAAAGATTCCCTCAAATTTTGCTAGAAGTTTCATCGCCTTTAAAATCTCTTCGTCTGTTGGCGAATCCATGGTTCCTTTTCTTTCTTTAACCACCTGAATCGCTTCGTATCCGCTGGCAGGGTTTCCTATCGCCAAGCTCTTGGCGATAGTTGAGGGCTCATCAACTGGTGTTATCTCTGAGTTGATCTTGAAAGCATTCACAATCGGCGAACATCCATTCGGCTGTGAACCCACGAATCTAGTATTACAATTGATCCAACCTAGTTTCTCTAACTCTTTGAAGCCGCGATGTATTGAGGACAAGAGGGCGCCGCTGGCCATAGGGATTATGACAGTGTCTGGTGTTTCCCAATCCAGTTGTTCACATACTTCATAGGCTAGTGTCTTCGATCCCTCCACATAGAATGGTCGGATGTTGATGTTCACCATGCCCCAACCAAAGTGCTCTGCAGCCAAGATACCGAGGCTGTTGGCGTTGTCATAGGTTCCATGTACCCCGATTATTCGTGTACCAAAGCTAGCGGTTTGGAGGATTTTGCTTGGCTCAATGTTATAGGGTACCAATATGTTGCATCTGAGACCTGCTTTAGAGGCATGGGCTGCGACGGCAGCAGCGAGATTGCCGGTAGAAGCACATCCAACGGTGTTGATTCCCATCTCCCGGCACTTAGAAACTGCAACTGAAGCAGGTCTATCTTTGAAGCTTAACGTTGGGTTAACGGTATCGTCTTTCACGTAGAGTTCCTTCACACCGAATTCTTCGCCTAGCCTCCTGCAGCGGTGGAGCGGTGTCCCTCCATCACCGAGGTCTACGATGTTCCTGGCATCTTCAATTGGTAACAGCTCTAGATAACGCCACAGAGAGAAGAATCTCTTCTTTAAATCATCTTTCCTCAAGGTTTCGGAGATAACATCATAATCATAATCAACTTCAAGCGGCCCCCAACACTTGTCACAGACAAATTTCAAGCCACCCTCAAACTTCTTTCCACATACCTTACATCTCAAACCCATGATTATACCCATGCTATCACTTCGCCACTTCAGTGCTTGATGTTCCTCTTTACCACATTCTCCTATTAATATTTTTCTGAAAAAAATATTCTAATTAGAATTAATCAAATCATTGATGGAGAACAATACACCTAAGATTTAACTTAAAAACTCATCCTAAGAGAAGAAATTTTTACGGAACGATCTAAGATGCTTTGGGGGGAAGATCGACGTTATATTCACTCATTGTAGAGCTAGAGATCATAGCGTATAGAGTGTCTCTGTATAGAGCGTCTCTGACATCCAATCATTGCTATAGCAACTACGGTACTCATCAAGGTAATTGAAGATGAGAGAAGGACGAAAAATCAGGGAAAGAGTTGAATATAGTAGAACAAATAGTTAAGTCATGGCAAAATAGAAAAGAATGAAAATTTCTGTTTGATTTTTAGAGTTCAGGTATAATTAGATTATCATGCTTCAGGCTGAGATCATTTATAGAATTATGAACGAGGCAGCCTCTCTAAGATACAAAAACAATAAAGATTAATCGTCTTAATATTTCATCATCAGAATACTCCGATTTTGAATCTGTGATTAATTAAGCAAAAACACTAAGATTCGACCTAGGTTAAACGCGGAATCTTGCAACATCGAAAAAAAGTGATCACAGTGGATTGGTGGAGATGGTTGTGGGATCCGACCTAGTTCCTGATCGGCCTCAATCTAGGTCCACAGGATAGAGTCGTTTACTTCAAGAATTTCTTATTCTGCTTTATATTTAAAACTACAACGTAAATATTCGGGGATATAATTGGAACGCTCGGAAGATGAACCTTATAACATAACTATCGAGGTAAAGAACAATCGATGTAAATGTTTGCTGAAACTTAGAGAATTAGGGATTCAGCAGTTCAAGGTGGTCGACGTTAGAAAGATAAGGGGCTTAACCAAACATTTGGTTAGGGTGTCTCCAAATCAAATAGATGCGATACGTAAAGGCATACCCACCAAAATTAAGAGTAGCGGCAAATATGAGAAGAAACCAGCCTTCTGGTTTGACAGTGATGGCTGTGAAGTCTGTAATACTATGTTATCCCGCGGCTCATTTCTAATATCAGGCAGAAATATCGAAGATTATACTCTGGTATACAGCTTCATAGCACCTAATTTTGACGCCTTTACAGGTATAATATCAACATTGGAGGCTAGTGATCTAAAGCCAAAGATATTGAAAATGATAAAATACAAGGCCAAAGGAAAAGTTTTAACCGAAAAACAAGAAAGAGTGTTATGGTTCGCATTAAAAACAGGTTACTATGAGTACCCAAGAAAGATCAACTCGGCAGAGCTTTCACGTAGATTAGGAATAGGGTTATCGACACTATCAGAAATCACCAGAAGAGGAATACGTAAATTACTAGAATATCATCTCGAAGACGAGGAGACGTGAAAAAAACAAGTCGTTTTATTTTCACCAAGGGTCCGTAAATTTCAAGACCCATCCTCAAGTCGAACCCGTCGTCAACTTAGAAGAGTTAAAAGCCATCTTGCCGAGGCTCAGCGAACTAATTAAAGGCCTCCAACCCGACAGAAACTTTTGTTGTGCCTAAATAGTGTTTATTGACTTTTCGACAGATCAAAGTCAACCTTTCCTTTTCATACTATGTCTGGGATATAGAAACAAAGCTTAATCAAATATTGGTCTGTATAGTGATTGGATGAAAGAAAGAATGGAAACCACAAAAGTTCCAGGAGAAAACAAAAAGCATAGAGTCCTTATGTACGCAATAAGTACTTGTCCATGGTGTAAAAAAGCAAAGAAATTTTTGATAGATAACAACATCGAATATGAATACATTGATATCGACCTATGTGATGAAGAAGATCAACAAAAAATTAGAAAGGACATTCTAATGAGAGGTAGGCAACTCATATATCCTATGATAATCATAGACGAAAAAATCTATTCTAATCCTCATGAAGACGAGTTAATGGCGGCGTTAGAAAGTTGACAGATTTGAAAAAGGAACGACAAAGGGCAGAAAGTGATGCGCGAACACATGGCTACTACTTGAATCCTGATGCTGCAACTCTGGAAGCTCTCCTAGAGGGGCTTAAACGTAATGAAGAACGCTACGGTTATCCTTCATGTCCATGTAGACTTGCCTCTGGTAAGTTTGAGTTTGACAGAGACATAGTCTGCCCATGTGACTATCGAGACCCGGATGTGGAAGAGTTTGGACATTGCTACTGCACGCTCTATGTAAGAAAAGATGTGTTTGAAGGCAAAACTCCCTTTGCCCCCATACCAGAGCGTAGACCCTCGGAGAAGCAATCACGAGCCTATAGACTAGATATAGAAGAAACTAAAACAGTCGATAATGATTCCAAGACTAAGATGAAGATGTGGTACTGTAGGCAATGTGGCTATGTCTGCTTCCGAGAAGATCCACCTTATGTTTGTCCTATATGTAAAGCTAAAAGAGAAATGTTTTCAGAGATAATAATCAACACAGATTTTCAAGGATAACTAGCTAGGGATGTCAGCTTTCTATCATCCATTCATGATGAAGTTGTTATCCAAACAAGAAACCGATTATCAAGCCAATGATAAAACCTAAACTCAACGGCAGCATACCTAACAGGATTACGGCGTAATGAGCTGCTTGGGGGCCGTATTGAGTTACAATGTCTTTTAACCCTTCTAGACTTAGATTGAAGAGACCAAGGTAGGCGACCGCTGCGATTATGAGCCCCACGACCACAGCTATCTTCAACACCCTCTTGACTAGGAAGCCCACTATCAACCCTAGGATAAAAGGAATAATCATGACAACAGATGAGGGTAAACCTAATATGCTCCCCTCACTTATGAACCTCAACAATTCGTCTACAACGGCCATCTCAATCATAGTCAAGAATATCAGTTACAGATTCTTATGGATTAGAGTTAGAATAAAGTCCATTAGGTTAACAGGCCAAGACAACTTAACAAGCCCGACAGGTGTCCGCCTTGCGGTGTCACCGTTTTGACCCGTCAACCGTAAGAAGGGAAACATAAAACCTGAACTTTTTGTTCTTTACTTTTAATCCATCCATTGTGTAATTTTGATTTGAGGTTTTTCTGATATTTTTCTACATTGACATTTTATTTTTCTGGCTCTTGTAAGCCTTGCGGCGCCACAGTGAGGGCATCTTACAAGTTTATATCTTTTCATTTCTGGTTGAGATACTCGGTAATTGACACAGAACCACTATTCGTATTCCTCTTTGCTTATCTATACCTCAAAGAGTTGGAGACGATAACGCCTAAACTTATTTTAGGCGCGATCATCGTCATCATCGGTGTCGCACTCATATCGATTTATTAACATAATCTTGACGGAAAACAATTCAACGATCAATATTTCTAAGACCTTCTTTATTGAGACAATCATTAGGAAGTGCTTTGATGTCTAGGTTGGCTGCATTAAGATAATGTCAAGATCTTACCATTGTTAAAATCATCTTGAATCTTGACAATGCTTTTACAGCGTGTGGTTTATTGGCTGGCATTATTATAATCTCACCTTCTTTTAGACGATGAGCATTTCCAGAGATAACAATTTCAGCTTCACCATCGAGTAGATAAACCAAGGCATCAAAGGGCGTTATGTGTTCACTCAAGCCCTGGTCTTTGTCAAAAGCAAATAAGGTTACAGTCCCTGTTTTTTTATCGATTATTGTCCTACTCACAACCGATCCTTCTTGGTAGTCTACTAAGTCGATTAACCTTACTGGTCGAGCAGGTTTTTCATTATGCTCCACTTTTTAGCCTCCGTTTCAATAATTATTACCGATTGAACTTAGTTATTAGAGAATATTACTTGAAGAACTCTGTCAATCTTTCTCAACTCCTGGACAATCCTCTGACAATTATCTCTGCTGAGGCGGTCCTCTCTCTTGAGGAGGCTTAGTTTAGAAACAATCTCAAAGAGGGTGTCAAAGGAACCTTTAATGTCCAAATCGTCATTCATACGTTCTTCAAAATGATGGGTGAGGCTATCGATTAAGTTCTTCGCTGTCTTATTTGATTCAGTAACACCGGTTTCTTTATCAGTGAGACCTATCACCATCTTCTTAAAGTCGTCAAGCTTCTTGCTAGTCTCTTGGAGCCTCTCTTTAGTTAAGTTCATCTTCTTCCTATAATGTCCATAAATCAAGTAGAAGCGGATGTGCTCCAGACTATAGCCCTCCTTTAAAAGGTTGTCTAGATATACGACGTTTCCCTTGCTCTTAGACATCTTCTCTCCATCAACTAAGAGGTGCTCTCCGTGAAGCCAGTAGGGGGCGAACTCTTCGTCTGAGACAGCTTCAGCCACAGCAATCGTGTAGTCATGATGTCTGTATAAATTGTCAACTCCTCCACAGTAGATGTCTATCTGAAAACCGAGGTGTTTGGTAGCCATAGCTGCATCTTGGATATTCCACGCGGGTCGCCCTCTACCTATCTCGGTCTCCCAGTAAACCACGTCATCTTTCTTATATCCATGCCACAGTATGAAATCTCCCAGATTCCATCGCATGCCTGGATAGGTATCCTTTCGGAAGCGTCTTCTCTTCTTAGGCCATCGACTCATATCGAGGCCATAGAGCTTCCCGAAACCTTTGAACTTTAGGGGGTCGAAGAAAACATCTTTCCCACCTCGGTAAGCACATCTCTTCTCAATAAGGACTTTGATTAGATAGACAGCTTGATCTATAGTAGTCGATGAACGAGGATTATAGGTAGGAGGCTTCATCTTCAAGTGTCTAGCATCCTCTAAGAACTGGTCAGCTACTCGGCTCGTCAACTCCTCCAGAGTAATATCTTGCTTTTCCGCCTCGGCAATGGCTTTGTCTTCGATGTCGGTGAAGTTGAGAACCCGTTCCACCTCGTAACCAAGATATATCAAGTATCTGTGTAGTATGTCCTCGTACAGAAAGGTACGGTAGTTTCCTATATGAGATCTCTGGTAGATAGAAGGGCCGCAGGTGAACATCTTCACATTCTTGCCTTTCAGTGGTTTGAAGACTTCTTTTTTTCTCGACATGGAGTTGTAGAGTTTAAGCACAGTACCTAATTTCTCCTCTTCTAGGAAATATTTATCTTGATTTCTTGTTACGAGCTTACACTAATATAAAGAATTTAAATGTTAGCTGTGGATGAATGACACCAAGCCGTGGTATAACGAATCAAGCGGGTACACAACGCATGTAAAGTAAATATATTTATATATTTATATATCGGCCGCTTTTTTATCGAAAAGTGCTTTAGTGATCTCATGTACCCCTATTTTTGGGGGTTCAAGAAATTTGTAAGCTTCGCTGATGTTTTTCTAAATTGTGAATAGAGATTGATTAGTTAATTAGGAACTCATCAAACATGGATTATAGATAAGGTCTTCTAAGGTACCCCTATAAGACGAGGAGGGTTACGGCTGTAGTTGTTTAAACTGATGCTGTACTTTAAATATTTTGGAGAGCACGAGTAGATTGAGGCAGCCTTTCAGATCGTTACTTTGTGGTCATGGTGTATTTGCAGCTTAAGGGTGATAGGGCCTTGTCGATTTTTTCAATGAGGGTTCTCAGCTGGTCCGGTGTGGGATCAGCCTCCCACTCAAAGACAAAGTCATATTCGCCTAGGACGGAGTGAGCCTCCTTCACTGAAGGCGTGGTTTTCACCTTGTATGACTCTCCAAAACCCATCGGGTAAGATTTTTCTTCTTCACCTTCAAGAGGGGCTGTTTCACTCCGCGAAACTGGGATGACACCTAGTATGTAATGGTAGTAAAATTGAATCTCCGGCATCTCGTGTGCAACCTTCCCCAACTCATCCAGAGCTCTACAAAGAGGTGGACCATAAATTCTGATGTAACTCCTCAACTCGATCCCCAAAAATGTACACGTATACGTGTATTTATCTAAATATATTTGTTGTGTGGAAAAATGTGATGTGTAAATGTGGGTGTTTTCCAATTTGAAAATCCTAATTAACTTTTATGTTGTTAATGGATTATTGAACCCGCGTAGCGAATATCTTATTTAGCTATGTTTTTTAATAAAACATTTTTAGTTTTATACTTACACTTGACAAGAGCTGAAATCAATGAAATTCGAAACCGCCTTTACTATGAATGCGTCCAGCATTAAGTACGGTCCCGGCGTTACATGTGAAGTAGGTTACGACATGAAACAGTTAGGTGTGAAATACGTGATGGTTATCACTGATCCCAACTTAGCGAAGAGCGAACCAGTGTCTGTTACCCTTGAAGCATTACGGTCAGCTGGGATTGACAATGTGCTGTTTGATAGAGTACGTGTTGAGCCAACAGATGTCTCTTTTAAAGAGGCTATTCAATTCGCAACTGATGGTCGATTCGATGGATACGTCGCCGTTGGAGGAGGCTCTAGCATAGACACTGCTAAAGCGGCTAATCTGTACGCCTCCTATCCGGCGGATTTCCTAGCCTACGTTAACCCACCCATCGGCAAGAATCATCCTGTGCCTGGACGTCTTAAACCGTTGATTGCCGTGCCAACCACGGCTGGTACCGGCAGCGAAACGACTGGTGTGGCAATCTTCGATTTCTTGGAGATGCACGCCAAAACAGGCATTGCCCATCGCATGTTACGGCCAACAATGGGTATTGTGGATCCCAACAACACCTGTACACTGCCAAGAATGGTCGCAGCTTGCACCGGTCTAGACGTGTTGAGCCACGCCCTGGAGTCATTCACAGCGTTGCCGTTCCACCGACGACCAGCACCTAAACATCTCGGTTTGCGTCCGGCATACCAAGGCTCCAACCCAATCAGCGATGTGTGGGCTGCACGAGCGATTGAAATGGTGTCTCAAAACCTCATTCAAGCTATTGAAGATCCCTCCGACGAAGAGGCACGTAGTCAGATGTTGCTTGCAGCCACTTTTTCTGGCATCGGCTTTGGAAATGCTGGCGTACACCTACCACACGCCATGTCATACCCGGTGTCTGGGATGGTGCGCAACTATGTACCCGAAGATTATCCAATAGAACATCCACTCATTCCACACGGCATGTCTGTTGTCCTCAACGCCCCAGCTGTATTTCGCTTTACCGCACCATCAAACCCGGAACGCCATCTGTACGCCGCCAAGTTGATGGGTGTGAATATATCAGACACGGGCCCAGACGATGCAGGCGAGCTGCTTGCTAGAGGAATTATCGATATAATACGTCGGACCAACATGCCCAATGGACTAAGCGTAGTAGGATTTGAGCCAAACGATGTGAACCAGTTGGTCGCCGGCACACTGCCTCAGCATCGTGTTACCAAACTGTCGCCACGCCCAGCCGAGGCAGAAGATCTCAAGCAACTCTTCCTGAATTCTATGACTTTGTGGTAACCTGGCGTGGACACCGCTATTGTCCAATGTAGAACTTCGAAAATGAAAACAGTAATCCATGTTGTAAACTGTTACCCCAATATAAAGCACATAAATAAAGAGTTATCAGAGAAGAGATGCGTCGATGAATATGAAATCATCTAACCCCAGAAAAAGTTGACTTTACTCCAACAAAACGACATAAACCCATCTAACATTTGAATCTGTTGGAAGGACTACCACAGCCAGATTTCCTAAACCCCCAATATCTGGCTTATCCGCCTCAACGGAGCCCATTCCCCTTTATTCTAAGAGGACTTATTACAAGACAATTTTTTCTTTTTTCCTGCTTCCATGTTCTCCAATCAGCTGTGGCTTAGAGAAAATATCGTACGCAATCAAACGATTCATAAAGGTCCAGCCTAAATCTAAAGGTACGCGATACCTCCTTAAACCTTCCAGTATTCTAGTCTATTCAGAAATTAGCTGGAGCCATGATTTCAACGAACTTGAATGTACTCGTAGGCTTTTCTGACTGACTCGAAACAGTATTGTACCTTTTGGAAGCCTTTGCGGAGCTCCACCACGTCCTCTCTAACCTTAGTGGGCGACTCGCCATCGACAACGACGCGTTTAATCAGCTCCGCTATCGCCACCATCTCTGACTCTTTCATGCCCAATCTCGTGCACTCAAGAGTGCCAATACGAATACCACCCGGGGCCTGAAAGTGCCTTCCCATCCTTATGTCGTAAGGAAGAAGATTGCGGTTAAGGATGATGTTTGCCTCCTCAAGCTTCTCTTCCAGAGTCCTTCCATCCCCATACTTCACGATGTCGACGTTGAGGACATGGGACTCGGTGAAACCTCTCTTCTCCCCTAAGACCTTTAAGCCTCTCTCATAAAGAGCCTGACCTAGGGCCTTGCTGTTCTTGACGATCTGATCTGCGTACTCCTCACCGAAGGCTGTCATCTCGGCGAACATAACCGCCTTCCCTGCAACGTGATGGAGGTGGTGGTTGCTCACGTTTCCCGGAAAGGTGGCTCTCTTGATTTGATCTTCGAGCCTACTCCAAGATAGAACCGCCCCACCTTGTGGGCCTGGCAAGGTCTTATGAGTGCTTATAGTCATGACATCCGCGCCTTCACGTAATGGATCTTGGAAACGACCACCAGCGATCAACCCGGCGACGTGAGCTGCATCGTAACATACTGTAGCCCCCAGATCATGAAAGGTATCTGCCAACTCTTTGACTGGGTGAGGGAAGGGTAGGACGGATCCACCGAACATAGCTAGCTTCGGCGGAATTTCGAGCTTAACCATCTCCTCGATCTTCTTCTTTGTCTTGTCCACATCAATGTTCATCTCTTCTATATCGAACTCAAAGTAATCCACCATTATGTCATGAACGGCGCCAGCCGTGCCGCCGAGCCTCTTCTTCCCCATGCTTATGTGTCCTCCACAAGGTATAGAGAGGGCGAGCATGTGGTCGCCAGACTCAGTGAAGGCAGTGTAAACGACTAGGTTGGCACAGACTCCTGACACAGGACGGACATCAGCGAACTCAGCGTTAAAGAGTTTATTAACGAGTTCGATGCAGAGAAGTTCAACTTGGTCGATGTATCGGCAGCCGGCGTAGACCCTTTCTCCAGGCCATCCCTACAGGAGCTCCTGCATGATACATGGAACCCTCTCTGCGTATCGGTTGCCGAAGTCGCTAATGATTGCTTCTCGCACTGCTGGGCTGGGGATATTCTCGCTAGCGATAAGAGGAAGACTCTCGGAGAACCACTTGTGGTGCTCCTCAAGGAGTTGAAAAACCTTGTCGTGATACTCTTTAGCTTCCAAGCTTTCACCTCTCGTATTAAAATCTATTTTCAGGGGAAATTAATTAATCTAACAAACTTGCATCAGCCTAGATTCATTGCTCAACGAAGGATTAGACAGGGAGAAAGATGCTGATCCTTTTCTGGCCAATGTTGGAGATTTCCCACTTTGTCGGGCGCCTCGAGAGCCGCATCACGTTCCCAGCCTCGGTGAGTCTCAGGAGATGAAAATATACTTGATAAACTTTTAGAGAGGCTCCCTCCGCGATCTCCTTAGTCGTCGCTTCCTCCCTCCTTTCCTCTAGGAATCCGAGGATGAGTGAGCGGACTTTGATCCCCCTCTCCGTGTTCCTAGCGTTTAGGATCCTCGCGTTGGGGTGGATCATCCCAAAACAGATAACATGTAAGTTTTAAAATAATATCGAATTTGACATCATAATTAATTTTATAATCCGTGCCTAACGACGTCTTTATCGAAGTGAAGGTGATGTAAAAACAGCCTTAACTTCATCAGAGCCATACAGCCACCTTTTAACGGCCTTGTAATGCTAAGAAAATTCTTCCTGACTGCTATAACGGACAAAATAATCATAGTTTGAAGAAATGTGGAGGTTAAAATATCGTAAGAAAAGAAACTGAGGTCGAGTACTTAAGGGTGAAAGATTTACCTATTTTATTGGACTCAATCGAATAAACCCTTAAAGAAGTAGGAAGACCTAGATTATCATAGATCATATAAAAGGTGTCTTTGATGGCTAAAGAAGATAAAACTCAGGAAGAAAAGAGACCAACAAACGCGATCTATATCGGTCAGAAACCACTGATGAGTTATGCACTAGCAGCACTCCTCCTGTTCAACGCTGGACACGACGAGGTCATCGTCAAGGCCAGAGGAAGAACCATTTCCAAGGCGGTTGACGTAGCCGAGATCATCAGAAGGAGACTGTTCGCAGACAGTGTAAATATAAACGAGGTGAAGATCGGTACAGAGGTGTTAGGTGAAGAAATGAGAAACGTCTCAACCATAGAGATAGTTCTAGGCAGAAAGGAGTGATCTATAAAAAACAAGTGCCAACTGTGAGTCAATTCGACACTTCTCTTTTTTCTTGGAGTTTCGATAGATGTGTAGATTTTTGTGGCAGAGTAGAACTTTTTAAGTATGTGAGGCGTCTTACATCCGATGAGTAGGAGAGTAAGTAGAGGCAGGGGGAGAGTAGGTGAAGGTAAAGGTAAGAGATATCTAGTTGAGGTGAGTGTAAAGGGGAAACCGATGGTTAGATACCATTCTCATACTATAGATCTGCGATTCGCCTTATCACGGTATGAACTCGATTATCCCGACGCTGAGATCAGATATTGGGAAATAGACGAATCCAACAAACGGGTAGGCTTAGTTGATACCTTTATCAGAGTCTCAGCAAAAACTCTAAAAAGCGCTGAGAAGAATAAAAACAAAAACTATGGCAAGGAGCATTTCATGAAGATTTCCGAGTTGTCACCGGCTATGAAGAGTGTAAACATTCAGGCAAAGGTTCTTGAGGTCTCTGAACCTAGAGAGGTTGCATCGCGGTTTGGCGGAGTTAACCGTTTGGCCGTAGCTGTCATAGGTGACGAGAATGGAAAGATCAATTTGACTCTATGGAATCAACGGATAGGGTCTATATCTGTTGGCGACACCGTTCAAATCGAAAAAGGACATGTAACAGAATACTATGGAGTCAAGCAACTCAACATTGGGCGACATGGAAAAATCAAAGTCATGAGGTGAGATATCGATGGGTTACGAAGCTCTGATTAAGAAGCTTGCAAGGGAGCTGCTTGATCGCTATCCAGACAGGTTCACGGAAGACTTCGAGACAAATAAACAATCGGTATTGGCGCTTACCAATCTGGAGTCTAAGAAACTCAGGAACAGGCTGGCGGGATTCATCATCCATGAGAGAGAACAGCGCAAAAAACAGAAGAAGCGTCGCCGGATGCGTAAGGAAGAGCAGAGACAACCAAGAGGGAGGCGACGGAGAAGATAACCGACATGTCTGTTTGCCAAAGGTTTCAGCATAGAAGAATTGTTTTTTAACCTATTCCATCGTTAAAATAAGAAAACGTGTGTTTTATAGTTACAGGAAAAAATATGATTAGAACATGAGATTGACGACGTAGCCTCATTTCAACTTCCTCAGGTTCATCTCCTTCCATTTTTCAGAGCGGAATCTGACCAGCATAATTATTCCACGTAGGATGACATCAAAGGTCATCGCCATGTATGCACCGATCAAACCATATCCCAGTGTAATTGCAAGGAAATAGGCCAAGGGTAGACGAATACACCAGCTACCGAATCCTGTAATGATCATGGGATACCTTGTGTCCCCTGCTCCCCTTAGCCCTCCGGCCAAGACCATGTTTAAGGCGAGACCAGGCTCTGAAAGAGCCACGATCATCAAGCAAGGTGCACCCAATTCTATCACTTTCTCATTAACGGTGAAAATCCCCATGAATTGGAAAGGGAAGAGGAAGAAGATGATGCCCATGAATCCCATGAAAAGTAGGGCAAGATAGGAAGCTTCCAGTCCCGAACGTTCAGCTCTCTCCCTCTTTCCCGCACCTATGTTCTGACCCACGATGGTGGTAGCTGCGATAGCGAAGCCGAAGCCTGGCATGTAAGAGAAGGACTCTGCTCTGATAGCTACCTGGTGAGCCGCTATGGCCGTGGTTCCTAGACTAGCTATTATAAACATGTAGAAGAGGTTACTACCACTTCTCAGCAACATCTCTATGGAGGCAGGTAATCCTACCCATAGAATCCTTTTCATCTCTCTTAGGTATGGTTTGAGGACACCGCCTAAGGATAATGTGACCCCGTATCTTCCCTTAAGCAACAGAGTCCATCCGATGACTGCTCCGAGGATGCGGGAGACAGCTGAGGCGGTTGCGGCACCTATAACTCCTAGCTTGGGGAAGGGACCTATGCCGAAGATGAGTAGGTAGTCAAGGGCAATGTTTAGAGTGTTGACAAAGGCCATGATATACATAGGTGTCTTCGTATTCCCTGCTCCTTGGAAGATAGCGTTCACCATCCAGAGATTAAAAGAGAAGAACAGCACTCCTAAGACTATTCTTAGATAGGCTCCTCCGAGTTCCGCCACCTTATCAGTGGCTCCTAACCAGAGGATTAACTGCTCCGAGTTAAGAGCGGTAGGGATGCTGACTGCCAAGGCTAGCAGACTACCCAGCAAGATTGACTGCTTTGCAATACGGCTTGCCTCCTCCCTCTCTTTGGCACCTAGGTGTTGTGCTATCAAGGCAGTAGTTCCCACCGAAACGCCGCCGATCAGGGAGTAGAATAACCAGAGATACTGGTTGCTGAGGCCTACAGCAGCTAGAGGATCCTCTTCTCCTAGTCTGCCTATCATCATTATGTCCACAATTCCCACACTCATAACGAGGAGCATGCGGACGATGGCAGGCCATGAGAGAGATAAGATAAGACCCCGAATATTACCCTCTGTAGTATCGATGCCGGGTCCTCTAGCCTCCATAGTCAAAATATTTTGTTGACTTATTTAATAATGAACTTAGGAAGTTATATTCGGATTTTAGCTAGTTCCACGCTTTATTGTGCCATAATCGTCAGGAAAGGGCTTATATTAGAGTTCGGAAAAAAAATAACAGTGTAACTTAAGACTTAACCACTTATATCCGAAGTAGTCATGTCTACATCTGATTATTTTTTCCACGTCGCCGTCCTAATCGAAGTGAAGGTCAGGTAGGAGTAGCTTTCATCTTTCTAGAGAAGTTTTAGACGGGGGATTTATTCATGTTGATCAAATCTACAACATCACTTCCAGAACTCGTACCATTTCTTTTTCTTCTCTATTTCTTTTTCTTCTCTCTTTTCTTTCTTTCTTTCTTTTCTCTCTATCCCCGCTCTGAAGACGTGTCCTTCTGGGCATCGGAATAGCCCGATGGTGACTGGTCTACCCTCTATAACTCGGAGTGTCCATGTCTTAGTCGGATTCTCAACGTCGACTCCACATTTGGAACACTTCGCCATATCTGAACATCTCCCTTATCTTTTCCTACGCTTTCGTGTGGACCCCAATGCCTATCTAAGGCTTTTTCATTTATATGTTCAAGGGTTCTAGAGACGAAGAGAAGCAAGTCAATTCACGGCTTCGAAGCTTCTACACTCTCATCGGTAGTGTTTTTAAATCTGGTTCCTCATCGATCTGAATGAACTCTCAGTTAGTTGATGGCGACTGGTTAGCGGTGGATCCAAGCTGCCTCTTTAGTCTCTCTCCACGCATCCCTTAGAACATTTAAGAAAAAAAAGGAAAAATTGGATATCTGCTTAAAGAACCTCAACTTCAATGGCTTTTGGTCCTTTATCTGTTTCTTGGATCTCGAATTTAACTTTATCTCCCTCTCGAAGGTCTCTGGCATTCTTTAGACCTGTGTAGTGTACAAAGACGTCTTTGTCTATCTCATCTGTCTGTATGAAGCCGTATCCCCGCATGCTCAGCCATCTCTTAACTACTCCTTCCAACTACTTCACCTCCGTTCTACTCGTTTTTTAGATATCTGAAAACGAGGAGGGATCAGGAAAAGTTGTTGCTTCGTGAGAGAAGAGAACAAGCTTAAACTCTGATCCTTACATCGTCTCTATGATACCATTACATACAGTTGAAAGTCGACGTATTTAAATGGTCTTGACGTCTTGACAATTTTTCGTTATTCTAGTTGAAAATAAGGTAAGGGTAGGACTGACTATCTTTGATGGCGTTGTAGCTTTGGTGGCTGCATATACTCAATTTGATCAGTTGGGGATGACTAAAATAGAGAAGTCTGTTGAGATCCGTCCGAAGAACAGATGCCTCCATGTATCTTTACCAGAGATGTCAACAGTGAAGTCCTCGTGCTTAAAGTACATGATAATTGCCACCCCGAAACCCTTGTCGGAGAGGTGGGAAATCAGATATTCGATCAAGGTCGTCTTCCCTGAGTCTTTGAATCCTAGAGCTGAGATGACGAGGGACCTCATCCATCATAAATCTCAAAGATGCATCTTAGGCACTAAGCATAAGTTAAGCTCATGCTGAGAGAGTGAAGGTGAACTCTTACTCCAACTTGATCTGTGGAGATAGCAACAAGAAGTTTTCGTCGGTTTATTCAGCACTTCCTCAGGGTACTTCGACCTCAGCCTGCTCTATAAAGCGGCCACCACCCTAAAGATAAGCTGGACGTCAATTAAGTGTTCAGTAGCTTTGGTCGGATAGGTGGTATCTTACGCGGGGCATAAATGATGAGGAAGGAAATATTTTAGCTTGTTGTCAGAGATGGAAATCTTAGTATGTAAAAAAGGTAAATGAGGAAATTAGGGCTTATGGCATGTTTGACAGATCTCTGCTGTATATCCGTTATGAAATTCCGGCATCCCCATTCCGCCAGGTTCACCTACCCCTGAGTCGCCAACTTTGTGGCACATCACACAGTCATCGCGTCCTTCCAATGTGTGTGGGATAGATAGAGGTGCTGGAACTGGTATACCAGCCTCTTCGCCTGTGAGCTGCTTGTATGTCTCTTGGAGTAGGCTGACTGAGAACCTGGTGTTATGTATCCCCTTACTACCATCATTTCTTACTAGCCAATAGTTCCATAATGCTTTACGTTGCTCTTCATTAGTGTTCTCAGGCTTTATCGGATATGAAAGTACGTCGCCGGTCTCTGGATTCTTGGGCAACTTAGCTGCGAGTTTATCAAGAAGTCCCTGGACCTCGTCCTGAACACCTTCCGCAGCACCATCGCCGTCGTAATCTGCAAAGGCCAATCTGTTAAAGGTCGTTATGCTACCGGATAAGTGGCAGTCTGACTGGGTACAGGAAACGATGTTTTGGGTTCCATTCATCATCACCATGCTCCATGTATGCCCTCCAGCCTCATTTCCGCCATGCCCTATCGTTGAATACATATGGCACTGGACACATCCTTCCTCGACCAACGTTGTGTGTAGAGAATTCGGTAATGTTTTACCATAATCGACTGCACCCTTACCATAGAATATATCTGCTTGCGGATTTCCATGTACACCACGTGTCTTCTTTCCTGCGAGAAAATCTGTCTTATATTTTAGGTCTCTCTTGTTTGCGTGGCAGCTCACGCAGACCGCTGACTCTTCGGCATCCACGGTGAAACCTTGAGGGGTCGTAACCTCGCCGACGATTCTCAGCTGCTTAGACATCAATCCGAATCTTCCCTGCTCAGGGTGCGATGCTTGGTGAGGATCGTGGCAGGTTGCACAGGAAATTCGAGTCTGCAGTCCAGCTGACAGCATGTTAGCTGGCTTATTTGGGGTAGCTTTGTCAGGGAAGATGATATTCTCTCCGCGAATCTTTTTGACAACGAAGCCCTGACCAGAATGACATTCTCCGCAACTTGCGCTTCCGGCTCCATGAGGATAGTCGGATCCAGAGTGTTCACCTGTACCATGCCCAGACTTCTGATACTCATTTATCTGACTGTGACACTGTCCACACACAGTGGCCTCATAGCTATACGCCGCGGTGTGAGCATTGCCTCCAGGACCGTGGCAGCTTTCGCATCCAATGTTCATTACCCTATAGACGTTTTGATCCTGCATGAGCTCTGCCAGCGTTATGTTGTTACCCTTGAGCCATGCAACTGCGCTTCCCTCTGATGGATCCCAACCTACGGCTCTGATGGAATCGTCGAAGCCACCGTTGTTGGCCGTCTCGTCGAATCCTACTGTGTGGCATCTTATACAGTAGTCCCTTTCAGCTGTATAACTTGTTGGGTATCTATCTTCGAACTTGGTTGCATGGCCGGTTTCAGCCCATAGAGTCACTTTGTCCGGCATCACACTGCCGCTGTGGCAGGCAGCACAGGTCTGGTAGCCTACGTATCTGCCGGCATAGACATCTCGAGAGCTGCTCGACCTATCTCCCTTATCGTTTATAACGGTCACGCTGACAGTGTACTTTCCTGTGACGTCAGCAAGGAATCTTGGGGTCTGAGTCTGATCGTTCTCTAGCTTCATATTTGAGTTCATCGGAGCCTTTAGGGTCCAAGACCAGGATGTTATCTTCTCCTCGTGTTCATCGACATTCTGGCCCTGAAGATATACGTAGGTACCTACTCCCACATTCGGCAACCCGGAAGTGATAATCTCATTATTATCATGTGTCCCATATCCACCGGTTAATGTAATGGCCACCTTATTGTCTGGATAATATTCGTTGTCTATAGTCGTAACACCCTTTACTTTTATGAGCTGGTAAACGGTTTCCTTTAGAGCCAAGTTGATTGTCACAGATCCTTCAGGTATAACCATTACGTCTGTCTTCCAGTTCGAATCATAGCCAGACGCACTGACCACAACAGTGTACGAACCGAAGGAAACCTCCGAAAGAATGTACTTGCCCGACTCATCAGTAGAGGCCTTGACAGATTCAGGTTCTGTGGTAACCGTAGCTCCTTTTACCGGCTCTCCAGCTATATTTGTTACTATTCCAGATATCGTTCCCATCGTTACAGCAGCCGTTCCAGGCGGTCCCTGAGGACCCGCGGATCCTGTTTCGCCTTTCTCACCTGGAGCACCTGGAGCACCTCTAGCACCTGGAGGTCCTTGGGGTCCCGTCGGTCCCACTGCTCCATCTGGACCTATAGGTCCAGTATCTCCTTTGGGACCCTGTGGTCCTTGTGATCCGGCCGGGCCAGCCGAACCTGCTGGTCCTTGTGGTCCTGGGATTGCTAAGCTGACTAAGGCTATAATTACTGCTATGATGGCTATTACCATGGGTAGTGAGTTTTTTAACTCCAAGGTAGTGCACCTATAATTTCGTTTTCTCTAGAGTATTTAAATCTTTAGTTGTTTACATATATATATTATTTACACATAGTATAATAGAAACCATTGCCTCGAAAACATTAAATGAAATAAGTATATAAAAGACGAATTAAATACATATATTAAAATTATTTTTATATAAGTTAATATTATATATACCTTAATGGTGGACGTGATGGAGACTAGGAAGATTCAGAAGCTAGGCTACTCCTCGTTAGTGGTCTCTCTACCAAAGAAGTGGGCCGACCAGATTGGTTTAAAGCCTGGGGACTCGGTGTTCATCAAAACAGATAATGGCGGCCTTAGAGTGCTACCCAGCATGGATACAACCCTGGAGAGGGAGAAACGGAGAAGATACGTCATAAACACAGACATAATCTTCGAAGAAGGAATAATCGAGAGGATGCTAACGGGAAACTACATCCTTGGACACGACACAGTGCAGTTCATATCGCAAAAAGGCAGAGTCCAACCTAAACACATGGACGAGATCAGGAGAGTGGTCAATCGGATAAACGGCGTCGGCATAGTGGAGCAGTCCTTAAAGCTTGTCACCGTGCAGAGCTTCATCGATCCCACAAAATTTCCAGTTAAAGGACTGATGCAGAGGATCTATGTGATTCTCACCTCAATGCTTGATGCTGTCATCCGTGGCGCTGTGGAGGGAGACTACGATATGATTCAAGAGGTTAACCATATGGAAAACGAGGTGGATAGGCTGTACTGGCTCATCGTCAGGCAGCTTCTCCTATCGCAGAGGAATAGGGAGATCGCCAAAGCCATGGGCATCGACTCCACTCTCCACATCGTAGGAAACCGAACGATAGCCAAATCCTTGGAGGAGATGGGAGATAGGATGGAAGAGATAGCGAACGAACTCATGGAGGCAAGGGATAAGAATATTTCACAATACCTAGATATCTTGAAGGAGATTGAAGCCTTCAAAGACAAGATCAAAGAGATCTTAGATCACTCCATGGAAGCATTTTTCAGCCTTGATGTGAACATCGCGAACACCGTGATCAATAAAAGCGAAGAAGTCAAGCAACAGTCAAAGGCTATCGATAAAAAGATCTTCGAAAAGGTCTCAGAACCCCTTCTAGCCTCCACCCTAAAATTGATCATAACAAATCTGCTGCAGATCGCAAAGCACTTAGGCGGCATAGCCGAGATAACGATAAACCGGAACCTAGAGGAGCCTTCGAAGCTCTGCGAATGGAAGGAATAGGCATACGTCATTTCTTCCATGCACAAAAACAATCTTATAGGGATTAAGCCCCTAATTTGATTTTAAGTCGATCCAGGATGAACAGACAGGACCAAGTATTCGTCATAGCGGCCGTATTCGTGAACGTGGTGGCTATCTACGACAGCTACGTTTTAGCCCCAACCGAGGTCCACATGGGGGAGGTGTACAGGATTTTCTACATCCACGTTCCCTCTGCCTGGGTCTGCTATCTATCATTAGGAATATCCGTTGCTTCCAGTATCCTCTATTTGGCTAGGAGAGGAGTCAAATACGACAGAGTAGCAGAGATCGCCGCCGTCTTAGGTTTGATCTACGGAGCTGTCGCCCTGCTCACAGGATCCATGTGGTCGAACGCCGCCTGGGGTGCCTATTGGAGCTGGGACCCAAGGCAGACTGCTACCCTCATCCTTTGGATTGCGTATCTGGGGTACGTCAGCCTGCGGCTCTCCATCTCCAACGTTGAGAGGAGAGGCGTCGTGGGGGCTGTTTATAACATCCTTGCCTTTGCGACGGTTCCCCTGAGCTACTTCTCCATCCAGCTCTGGGTTTCCCTGCACCCTATAATCGTGACCACTACGGAGCTCTCGATCACCGGAGGGATGGTTGAGGCTTTGATCCTCAGCACCCTGGCAGCCACCTTGGTGTATCTATATTTACTGCGATTATTTTATAGGGTTCGGGTCTATGAAGATAGAGTAAATGTGTTGAGTCTGAAGGAGGGATGAGAATGGTCGTCGAGTTATTTGTGGTCTCAGCCATATACTGGGGAGGAATACTGGTGGTTCTCCTCTGGCTGACGAGGCGTATATCAGATTTAGAAGGGAAGCTCTCTCACTTAGAAGCCTTCAGAAGCGATGAAGATGAAGATTAAGCCCATCCACGTTATTTTAGTTGCCTTAGTGGCCCTTGGAGTCGCGCTGGCCTACGACGCTCTAACCTCATACGTCAATCCTTATCTAACGGTCTCACAGGTCGCCCAAAACCCCGGAATGTATGAGGATGAGGTCCAGATAATAGGCATCGTGGCCAACGGATCCATCCAAATCAGCGGCTCTAACCTGAGCTTTCTTCTAGTGGATAGCAGCTCAGACATCGAAGTGACCTATGGTAAAGGAGTCCCCCAAAACTTCCAAGAGGGAATTGAGGTAGTGGTGATCGGGAGCCTTACAGAGGTAAACCACGTGGCAGCTGCGAATATATTGACCAAGTGCCCCTCCAAATACGAGTCCGCAAGAGAGGGGCAGACCCTCAGCCCCGTCTTCGTGGTGGGCATCGTCGTGGGGGTCGCCGCCTTAGCCTACGCTTCGCTGACGATATTCCGAAAAGAAAACTAGAGATCTTCACTTCGAGGCAGGAGAAGAAAGGTTTGTCCTCGCTAATCGTCCGAACATCCAAAATATCAAAAAACTTTGGGTACTTCTCGGCGCTGAGAGACATCTCTATTAACATAGAAGCTGGTGAAGCCGTCGCCGTCCTCGGCCCAAACGGCTCCGGCAAGTCGACCCTGATAAAGATTATCGCTACACATATGCGTCCCTCTTCTGGACGCATCGAAGTATTTGGCTTGAGCTCGGTGAAGAAAGCCAAAGAGGTCAAGAGGAGGATTGGATACGTGGCTCACGGGTCTTTCCTCTACGATGAGCTGACGGTTGAAGAAAACTTGCGCTTCTATCAGAGTATGTTCTCCGCTGTCCCGAAGACCAAGGAAGTAAACCTCGATGGGTTGCTGGGCCTCGTGAGGCTGAAGAAATGGACGAAGACCCCGGTGGGAAACCTCTCCCACGGCCTGAGGAAGAGAGCCGACATCGCCAGGGCCATGGTACATGAGCCTAAACTCCTCCTCTTGGATGAACCTTTCTCGGGGCTCGACGAAACCAGCCGCAACGTCCTCCGCGACTACCTCCTCCATCAACACGGTGAGGTCACATTGATGCTCACCTCCCATGACGCCGCCTTGGCAAGACAGGTCTGCCGGAGAAGTATTTTGCTTGAGAAGGGCACCGTCGTCCGGGACACTGAGTTTTGAGGGGGATTGATGTGGGTCTTCTATCCTCGATTCTGACGCTGGCCCGGAAAGATCTGCAAGTGGAGTTCAGGAGGTCCTACGAGGTCTTCTCCATTCTCGCTTTCTCAGTGGGTTCAGTTCTGATCTGCAGTTTCGCTTGGAGGGGCGGGATAAACCTCGGCCCAGAGGTTACCTCGGCGGCTCTCTGGGTCATCTTGTTTTTCGCTGGCGTGCTTTCCTTCACCACCTCCTTCATCAGGGAGATGGATCGAGGAACCATTGGAGGCTTAAAGTCCCTGCCCTGCTCCCCTCTAGCCATCCTCCTCGGTAAGACCATCTACTCCGTCGTCCTGCTCCTGATGGTGGAGGCGGTGCTCCTACCCTCGTCAGTGATCTTCCTCAATCTTAGGGTTCCCTATGACGGGGCTCTGCTACTTTTGGTCGTCTTCGCACTAGGGGCGGTAAACCTCTCGGTGGCGGGCTCTCTCATATCGGCTTTAGTGATGTTCTCCGAGGGGAAGAACCTACTCCTCTCCTTCCTCCTCTTTCCTATATCCCTGCCAGCCCTCATCCCCTCGGTTCTTGCCACGGAGAAACTTGTAAGTTCTTCTCCTATGGACGGTGTGGACGCGGAGCTTAGGCTCCTCCTCTCCTTCCTCCTCATACTCCTGTTCTTGGCTCTTTTGACCTTTGAGTATATCCTCGAGGATTAGATATTCGACGATAAATACAGAGAACGTAAATTTAGATGATTATAACTGGTTTGGGGTCTATGTCCCTTCTTTTCTCCGGTCTTTATATCTCCTGTACTCTTCTTCGAAGAGCTTATTATATCTTGAAGCGACCTCTTTGCTTAACCCTCCGTATCCCTTGTTTTCTAGGCCCCCTAACGCCGCGAACTCTTCTTCGCTGATCTCCAGGACCTCGTCAGGATCGTGGAACCACTCTACGTCCGTTCTCCGTTTGCTGATCAGGTATATGACGGCGCCGCCTATAACAAGTCCCGTGACTGGGTATATCCAGAGGGTAAGTGTGAAGCCCTCTTTGGGCGGCGTAGCCAGAACCACCGCACCGTACATTCTCTGCATCGCCTCCAAGATCTGCTCCTTGTTCTTTCCCTCATCGATCATGGTCTGAATCTGGCCCTTCATATTCTTAGCCACCTCACAGATCATCGTCTCCTCGCATTCGGCCAGGATCATGTTGCACCCACACGTGCAGTAGAGCTCCCTCGCCACCTCTTCCACGGTCAAGGCCGCGGCCGCTGGCGTCACGAGCCATGTTAAGAGAACGAGTAGGGCGATGGCTTTCCGGATCATCTCACTTGACTCCTCTTCTCCTGGGGAATAAGGCTATTATGACGCCCACGGTCAATATTATGCCTCCGGCCCAAATGAAGCCGACGAGGGGCATGAACTTCACGTTTATGTCGGCTGTGCCCTCCTGATCAATACCCTCAAGGATCACATAGATGTCCTGGAGAGTGGTGCCAAGGATGTCCACCTTGCCCAGGAACTGCTCATCTCTCAAGTACTGCTCCACCGCCGGGGTCGCCGTTCCCAAGTATCGGCCCTCCTGTTGGATACCTAGCTGGATAGTCCAAACCCTCTTCTCCTCCTCCATTCGAAAGTCGTTGTCCTGGAGGGAGAAGGTGTATCCGCTTATGGTGGCGGACTGTCCTCTCTGGAGGGTTAGTGAGTAGGTCTCGGCGTGGAGCATCGTCCCTATGATCCCGAAACAAATGACGATCACGGCTATGTGTACGATGTATCCGCCGTATCTCCTACGCCTCTTAGAAATAGGTCTGATGAACGACTTCAAAAGATTTGATCTCTCCTCTCTTCGGATGAATCCATAGTCCAACACATACTCTTGGACCATCGAAGTCGAGGCGAAGACAAGAGACGCTGAGCCTATCAGAGTGTAGACGTTGATCAAACCCAAGGCGGCTGTGACAGTGACCGATGCGATGGTCACGGCCATAGGGTATCTGAGTTTACGGGTCAGTTCACCTGGAGACGCTCGCCTCCAAGGGATGACTACGCAGAATCCCATAAGGATGATCAGAAGGAGGTAGAGAGGTGCCTGGGTCTGGTTGTAGAAGCCCGGTCCAACGCTGATCTTGACGCCTTGAATGGTCTCGTGGACGAGGGGGTATATGACGCCCCACCAGATGGTGAAGGCGGACATCACGAAAATAAGGTTGTTGAGGAGAAAGGTCGTCTCCTTGGAAGCTACCGACTCAAAGATGTTCCGACTCCTCAGCTGGCCATATCTCGTGAACATCACTCCTAGGGAGAAGAGGAGCATGACGAGCATGTAGGCTATAAAATAGGGACCCAAGGCGGATAGGCCGAAGGCGTGTACGGATGATATGATGCCGCTTCTGGTGACGAAAGTCCCGAACATGATGAACTCAAAGGTTAGCACGCAGAGGAGTATGTTCCAAAGTCTCATCCCTCTTTTTACTTGCTGTATCATCACGCTGTGGAGGAAGGCGGTGCTCGTCAGCCACGGAAGCAGTGAGGCGTTCTCAACGGCGTCCCATGCCCAGTAGCCGCCCCATCCGAGAACGGTATAGGACCACCACCCTCCCAGGAAGATCCCAAGGCTCAGGAACAGCCAGGAAGAAAGGGTCCACTTCCTGACTCTCAGGATCCACCGTTCGTCGTTAAGAAGAATCCCTGATAGCGCGTAGGCGAATGGGATGAGGAGACCTGCGTACCCTATGAAGAGAGTGGGCGGGTGAACGACCATGCCGGGGTCTTTCAGCAGGGGATTCAGGCCAACTCCGTCTAGGGGGGTGAAGTCGAGTCTTTCAAATGGGTTGGAGACGCTAATGAGGGTGAATATAAAGAAGACTTGAATGGATTGGAGAATCGCTAGGGCGTAGTGGGTTGTCGTGTCGTTCTTCTCCTTGAGCATCACGCCTAAATTAAATAAGGAAAGAAACCACGCCCAGAGGAGGAGGGAGCCGGCGGATCCAGCCCAGAAGGCGCTAACCGTGTAAACAAGAGATAGGTTTCTGTCGGTGTGCATAGCCACGTAGGCGACGCGGAAGTCATGGGTGAAGAGGTAGAAGAACATGGTGATCGCTGAAGCTGTGAGGAGAAGGCAGGTGGCGGCGATGCTCCACTTTGCATACTTGATATCTCTCTCTGACTTCCTCCTGTTCCCGGAGATAAATCCTATGATAGAGAAAATCGCGTAAATGAGTGCGAACAGAAGAATCAGGTATCCTGCGTCCATCTTGTGCTCACTCGGCGTCTCCCTGCTTCTCCAACTCGTCGATCTCCTTCAAGATCTTTGCGCCCTCCTCTTTGTACTTGGTCCGTAGCTCTTCGTACTCCTCCTCCCCAATCTTTCCCTCCTTGAGGTCTCTCTCAAGTCGATCCAGAACAGAGAAGACAGCATCCTTCTTGGCCAGAAGATTCTCGGTACTCTGCCCCCGGAACCTCACGGTGATGAACCCTAAGGCGGCTACCACGGCGGCTATAAGCGAAGCCCCTATCCACATGGTTGTGAGGTCGGCCGTAGCGGTGAATCCTGAAAGCGTGAAGCTAATGGCCTCGGCGGCTTGGAGGTTTGAGGCGGTGAATAGGTTGTAGTTTTTGCCCTCGAAGTCGATAGTGCTCCCGCTGACCAACCCGCTCACATCTTTGAGCTGGGTGTTTTCCACTTTTTCTACTAGGATCATGAAGGTGGAGGTGGGGTATGCCGTTTTTTTTATGAAGACGTATTCACCCGTGGTGGGGTGGATGGTGTAGCTAACTGTCACTTGGTAGAGATCGTTGGGTTTCACGACTTCCATCAGGTTTGTTACCGTGAATCCCTCGATCGTTTTCTCTATGCAGCATCCCATTATGGAGGTGTTGAGATTCTCGTATGTCGGTGGCAGGGCTACATGAAGTGTTCCGTTATAGACTTGGGCGCCGTTGTTTTTGTAGATTAGGACCTCCACCATATTTAGGGCGCTGCCCTTAACTCCAAGGACCACCTTGTGAAAGGATAAAGTTACGTCGGCATCGTCGGAGGTTACTTCGAAAACCGTGAATTCAACTCTCTCCACTGTGTTGTTCATCAATAAATGCTTGCCATAAGTAACTCCGTTATAGAGTATCAAGACAAAATACTCCTTTCCCACTGTAACGTTCTCAAAGCTAAAGGCATCCGAGTAGACGGTTTTATTCTCCAGGAGTCCCTGTTCAGAACTCAACAAGTTTGCAACTACTCTTGAGCCTTCCTTAAATCCCTTTATATTTATGACAATTTTACTAGTGTCACCGCCTCGAACAAAGACAGTGCTAATTGTTATTAAGGCTAACAACAAGACAGTTATCTTAAAGATCCTCATTCGCCAACTCCGATAAGTATCTTTGTTTTATGATGGCCTCCTATTTAAGAAAATGGAAATAATCAAATAAAAAGAGGGGAGATTTATGTTCCTTTCCGATTGGTTGTGTAGACAACTCCGGCGCCGATGATTAGGCCAATAACCAAGCCTATCACCAGATAGAGGTAAAGTGTTGTCGACGGTATGCCAGCTGCCTCAAGTCCCTTAATCCTTTTATCGAGCTCTTATACCTTGGTCTGTAACGTAGCCAAAGCGGCCTCTGCGTCACTCAGCTTTTTAACAGCTTCTTTTTGATCTGCTTCTGATTTCGCTAGGTCTGCTTCCGTCTTTTCCAGGGTATTCTCCAACGCCGCTAGTTTATCGTGGGTCTCCGCCAGCTTTGTTTCTGCCGTCTTAAGGTCTGCTTGCGACTTTGAAAGCTCTGCTTCTAAACCGGCTGTAGCCGCTTTAACCGCTTTGTCAATGTCCGCTATCTTCTCACCAAGAATTCTAGAGGCTTCTGCCAGATCAACGGCGTTTTGCGCCATCACCGTTGCTTCAGTTAACTTCTCTGTGTAGAGCTTAGGATTGTGGAATCCCTCACTAGCGTCTGCCTCAACAGAATGATGTTGATCTTCAGCCTCTTCTACTAAATCGATGGAAGAGTTCAAGGTTTTAAATGCGTCGGCTAAAGTGTCTTTAGAGACTCCCGCCTTGATAGAGGAATCACAATAAATATATTTTTTTTAGGGGAGAGGTATTCCAAGGCTCTTCAATATATCTAAAAGTGGATCTAAGATGGAAGGTCCATAGACCATCTTTCCACCGTAAAGGCTGATAGCTGTGATTAATCCCGCACCTACCAATGCCAGAAGTATATAGAGGGTCCTATAGCCCCTATAGTTCCATAAGTCCTCACCCACACGCCACCGGATGAATAAAATGCCGGCATATACCTGGAAGGCTAAAATTCCTATGGATATCTTGAAAGCGAGGTACTCCGCCCGAGTGAAGGCGTGCACCGTAGTGAAACCACCTACATCGAGGAAACCGGTGACGCCGCTGATAACAAGGGCGATGATACCTAGAAAAGTTCCATAATATGTGATAGCGTCCAGGCGGAGGAGCAGGGAGGAATATCTCTTATCTCTCCGCGAGGTGATGAACCTTGGGTCCCCTCCCCAAATCTTCGAGATTATGTAATAGAGAGGGATAAAGATGGAGTTGACTACGAGCACTATGTGGAAGTGGATGGTAGGTGGGTGGAGCGCCAAGACTATTCCTCCTCTCTACCCGATTTAGTATCCCTACGTCTCTTCGGATTGAGCATGACTATTGCGGTGATGATAAAGAAGAAGGTGCCTAAACTGGCCGCTATGGTCTTCGAAGCCCAGTCGCTGATGGCCTCCGCCCTCTTGGATAACATCTCTTCATGACAGATAAAGCAGTCGGTGGATGGCAATCCTCCAGCGGTGTGACACTTCTCACAAGGCATACGCAGGAGAGCCAGATTCACCCCGTGGCATTGTGCACATGGCTCTTCTTCAAAGGATGAATGAGACGTGGGATCGTGGCAAGTCTCGCAGATCAAATCGTGATCTCGGTGCTTCTCATGGGTGATCACCGTCTCGTGGCATCTTAGACAGGCCTTGGTTCCTAAGACTTCATGGGGGAAGATGTGGCATCTCGAACACAGTTCGATATCCTCGTCCTCAGTCGGAGGGATTACCTCGACCCCGGCTGTGACTTGTCTTGCTATGGTGATGGCTGCCTCAAGATCTTTAAGCGCTCCGCTCGGATTATGAATAACCATAGTTCCATCCTCCTTTATCAGCTGAACGGTTTCGGAGGCCTCGCCCAACAGCTCTACTAAATCCTCTTGAACGACACCCTTCTCCTCGGCTTGGCGTAACGCCTCCATAGCCTCCTTTAGGTCCTGATCGGCTTCATCTAACCGAGTAGACGCTCTTCTCTGAATGTCGCTAACAACGTTGGCTACCTTGGCGGTATCCCAATCCATGTGAAGGGGGACTGTAGTTGTCGTTCTAACCGTCTCTAGCAGCTTTGAAGTACCATGACAACCAGGTGAAGAGCAGGTCCATCCTAGGGGCAGGAATGGGTTAACGTGTTTGTCGGTGGGGTCGGTGAGGGTGGCTTCGCTAGATTTATTGATTTTCCATAGGTGACTTGGGAAATCACCGTAGAATATGTTGGCTGATCCTTCTACTGACTTAACGGCCTTTGGCATGTGACAGTCCGTGCATGTGACACCGATGCGTCTCATTAAACTCTTTTCGAATAGTGCCTCTTGCTTTATATGACAGTCCCCGCAGTTTTTTATCACTTTCTGTGTGTGGGGCTCATGGCAAGTTTGGCAAGTGATCCCAGCCTCTCTATGAGGGCTATTATACCACTCTTCGAACTGTTGAAACTCTCTTATCATGCCTTCCTTGGCGTCGATGTCGGTTACGAGGTTGATGAGGGTCTTGTTGGACTCCACAGCCCTCAGTGTGTTTAGGGTCTGAGCGAATAAAATGTCGGAGCTAGGAGCCCAGATGTGACATTTACCGCAGAGCCAGACATCCTCGAGTATGTCTTTAGTTGTCTGTTCTATTTCTGGGCTTATATGTTGAGGGTTAAAAGAATCATGGCATCGTTCACATGCAACGCTTGGGTTGGTCCAACTGCCCACGGATCCGGGCATCCCCTCTAACACACCCTTCGGATCATAGTTCGACGTATGGCAGATCCCGCAGTCAAACCTCACGACTTCTCCTGGTTTATAATCTACCCACTTCTTCGCACGTACATTCCACTGGTTCGCTCCAGGCTCCTTCACGCCTTCCTTGAAGTGCCATGTGACGATGTATCCGGTGGAATTCACGTAAAGAATCTTCCAGTCCTTGCCCATCGTATAGGCAATGTCCCTCCAAGATACCCCCTCTGGCGGGATTGGATAGCCAAAGTCTATGGCCTTATCCACTGGTAGGAGAGCGGCAGCGTGGCCGCTCGCTTTCCACGCGTCGTATACATCCCTATGGCAGGATACACATAGCTCTGGGCCGGTGATAACCGGGGTGGGTGTAGGCGTGGGTGTAGGCGTAGGCGTAGGTGTAGGCGTAGGCGTAGGTGTAGGTATGGGTGCCGGAGCTATATAGAGGTCTATGCTTTCGGAGTGGGCTGTATGCCAGCTGACTAAGTCGTCTTTAGATTTTTCATAGGCTACGTTGAACCCATAGATTTCTCCAGGTGTAAAGCTTTGGTCGTTGATGTCGCCGGAGTTCAAGGGGAAAATAAACTCTATAATCGTTTTTCTATCTTTCTCGGAGCCAGCTTTCTCGATGATGTCGTCGGTGCTACCCTGATCGATGTCACTAAAGTGTTGAAGACCAACACCTACGTAGTCAGCTAATGTTAAATCGCCAGCTTCGACGAATCCAATGATCACGTTCGCCTTGTCCATTCCCACTTCTTTGGACCCTAAGTTTAACCCCAGCCAGCCAGTGCCAGGACTGACGATGCCGATGTACATGTTGGTTCCGTCGTGCTCCCAATAGATAATCATATTGGTTTCCAATTCATTGTAGTGACCGGCGTATTCCCCTTCGCCGATTACCCCATCTACTACAACCTTGGAGGACTCGACATAGGGTACTGTCGCCTGTTGATTCGATCGAACGATTAAAGCTCTTGTGTTCCACAGTAAGATGGCTATGACTATCGCCAAGATGACGAGAGAGGGATTCTTCATTTTGTCTGTCCTTCGCATTACTTGAATTAATACTATAAGTATAATAGTTCTTATATTAAATTTATTTAACTATAGTGAATTTACTTAAGTAAGTAGAAATATATATCCTCTCACCGATGAAATTCAATGTCTACTGTAAAAATTACGGTTAGTCACAGATTTCACAGGGAGACAAAGTTGTAAGTTGCATAAGATGTGGAAAATGAAATATTGCTGATTGCACTATAGAGTCTTATCACAACGTTCTTCACGAATAAAGTTGACAGAGATAAGCAGGAGAGAAAAAAATAGAGAATTTCAATTTCTAGTAGGGAGCTAAATTGTAGATAATAGGCTTAGGCTAGGTTGAACAAAGTATCGAAATAAATTATAATTCCAAATGAGAGTAAGCCAACAAGTAAAGTGATTATGTTGAGTATGAGTCCATCGGCGAGCTTTCGTCTGATCATGAAGAATCTTAACCGTGTGGTGAAGTGTATAGAAAACACAACCATTATTGGAAGGTCTAAATTGTTGTGGAGTAGGATGCCCCAATATCTATTGATCAAGCCTTTTGTGATCATGTAGCCGCTGACCATGAATATATAAAATAAACTTAGTAATGCAATCGTGCTCCACCTATCGATCTTCGCCAAGACTTTATTGAGTTTCAAAGATCAGCGCCTTGGAAAAAAAGCGTTATGCTACTTGGCATATCTGTCGTCCAGTAGAGCACTAGCGGTATTACTGTAGCCGCGAGACTCCCAATATCCGAGTTCTTGCTTTTCAGTGAACTTTATCTTTCTAACCCACTTGGCACTTTTATAACCATATTTTTGTGGTACAACGAGTCTTAGTGGTCCACCATGCTGAGGCGGAAGCTCTTCGTCATCTAAACCATAGGCCAACAGAACATCGTCTCTAGACAGGTCTTTCAGAGTTAGCGAGGTAGTATAATCATATTCACTTTCGATCGTTGCAAACTGAGCGTTTTCCGAGACATTAGCCATCTCCATTATGGTTCTGAATTGAATGCCTTTCCACTTATTTTCAAGCTTGCTCCAACCCGTGACACAATGAAAGGCTGAAATGCTTGTGACCTCCGGAAGATTTTTAAGCTCCTCGTAATTGAGGGCGAAAGAGTTCTTGACCAAGCCATAGACCTCCAAAGTCCAAGTCTTCTCATCAAACTCTGGAATAGGCCCTTCATGAAGCACTCGAAGCCTATCTATCGCATATTGTCCTGGCGGCAGCATTTGAGCCATCTCCCCAACGACTTTCTTACCTACCGTTCCCATAAAATAATAACCAATCGAAGCTGCTGATCCAACAAGTGCTCCTATACCTATCAGCACCTTAAGAAATCTTCTTCTATTGACTTTACTCAAATCTATCAAGGTCTCCAGATTGATCTTAGAATTGCTACCGACTTCCACCAATGTAAAATGTATCTTAGATAATTATAAATATAATATTTTTATAATTTTTTTATTATAAAATTCGAGTTCCTACCTTAATCTGACGACCTGTAATCCCTCGGTTCTCCTCGAACTCAATGTATCCGTTCTTACCGCTAACCTTCCTCCTAGCAAGGAAACCTAAGCTCAGATAAAAATCAAACCAAAATTTACTTTTTTCAAGTTCTTGGAGTTCCTTTGTGAGAGAACCCACGGTCTCTTCGAATTAAAAATGTTCATCTTTTGATAGTAAGATTTCATACCAATCCTTAGCCCCTCGTGGAGGTGGACAGATATCTCTCCATTCTAAATATTTTTCTTCATTGCTACAATCCATAACCAGGATGAATTCATCTTTGTCCTTTAGAAAGTAAATATCTTTAAATTTTACACCATCAACTTTTGATGTAGTTTTTCTTAGATGGTTCAATAGATTTTCTAGTTCGCTTGAATTTCGAATTTTGTACTTGACATGTTTTAGGATAATCATCACCTTAAGATATAGTTATAAAAAAATATAATCTATAAATGAGTGAACCTATCCTAGGTGAAATTGGTTTTTTACCTAACTAAGATGTCTGTACTAACCGTTATTTGTTAAATGTCTTAAATTTAAGACTAGGTGAAGAAGAGTTCAGATCCTAAGTGGAGTTCCTCATTGAAGAGGCGTTTATGTTGGATTCTTCTAATCGGATAACAAAAATCCTTTAGTAGATCGAGTATCAGTTTATACTGGACCTGTGCAAGCAGAAAAACCGTGTGGTTCCCAGAGACCTAGAGTCGCGGGACCGGAAGAGGACCTCTAAGTTTATAGATGAATTACGTACGAAGTCTACTTAGCGTTACATAATTTGTACAATTTGTGCAGACTGGTATTGAGAACTCTCAACTCGAAGTCTTGCTCATGTAGATTCCTCCCTCCTTTTTTTAATAATTGAAGTGTGTACCCCTATCACACCATATACAGAATATGAAACAAGTAAAAACAGGGATCATCGTTAAATGAGTTTTCAACAGTTATCTATTTGTTTACTATATTAATTCTTGATCACTGACAAGGATCAAACAAGGAAAACTGTCGCAACATCTCTCTCCTCAAGAATAGATGTATCTTTGCAGGAATAATAGCCACAACACATACTACAGGATCGCTAACTCCAAGATTATTGGGGGTTGCTCCCTGATAAGGGAAATGATAATTGAAGAGGTGAATGAACAGTAAAAGTAGGTTCGAGAACTCTCTAACATATATTGATGGAATGTGAATAATGGTTGTAGGTTTATATTATCCAGTGAAACTTTCAGATGTCTAATTTATCAACCCAAGCCGGTATTTTTCCATCCTCAACTTTATCGTATTGTGCCCAATAGGGTTTAATATCAAGTATTGGAGTCTCGTCCAAAATATCCAAACCCTCTACCTTAATTCTATTTTCTTTACGTTCCATCAGTTTCACTGTTGTGATTCCAATTGGATTTGGCCTAGGAGGACATCGGCAAGCAAAAATTCCGACTATAGGTACTTCAGGGTTTCCCTGTGGACGATGGGTAATAACATATTCTTTAACTTTATTCATCCAATAAACAATGATCAAATGAGAATAACCCTCAATACCCTTTAATGCATCTGTGAATTTTTCATCTACTACTATTTCAGTAATTTCATTAGCAAAACTTCCAAATCTAGGTTCTTTAATACTATTTTTCGCGAACCCAATGGGTTTTAAACAAATCTCATTCATGTTCAAAAGTTTAAATTCAATAATATTTAAATGTTCTTCATAGCATGGAGTGAATATAATACTTACGAGATTTATTTTCATAATTCAGATATGTCTGATTAAGTATTGAAAAAACGTTTAGGTTGAGAAATCTTTTTTTTAGTAATTAATCAGGCCAGTAACAGAAGTATTGAATTTCATCTAGGAAACACTCATCACACTAGACCAAGTGTTATATTTAAGATTAATATATTCGGGGTTCAATAAGTTTGTATGTGTAACTTTTAGACTTCTTTTGAAACGACTAATGTCTAGAATTCTAAACCATTATCTCCCTAAGTCGTGAAGTTAACAGGGTTCGATTATCACTACCCGCTTCTAAGAACAAGGTATCTTGTGAAATGCTTAAAATTTAGAAAAAGGTTCAGCGGCTGAGAGCATAGTCATGTGACCAAAATTTTGTACTACTATTTTGTTGAAAAATTTATTTATAACAGTCTTAAGGAATTTTGCATCCACAAAATGATTATCTTCATTTGTGATTTCATGCTCAAATTTCTCTATAAAGTCGCCAAGAGTTAATGGATCCTCATATTTAGATATGAAAATGGTGGGTACCACTATTGTCAACTTTCCGGCTTGGTTGAGAACTCTGTGCCATTCTTTTACCGCTTCCTCTAGAAAATCCTTTTCGGGAATGTTTACAATAATTAGTAGGCAAAGGTAATCATTCTTTAAATAAATATCTTGGTAAGTACCATTCAAAAATATTAGATTATCTATTTTGTTATGTCCGTTTCTTATCGTTATTGAGTCAGGCTTAATTAAGTAAATCTTTTTTTGAGGAGTTGCATAGTGAATTTTTTCTATTATCTTCTCATTCATAGTTGAGTATTTTTGAATAATATAGCCAAGGTTACCTTCTTCTGGCACTTCATTAACCAAGGAATTAATGAACTTATCAATAGGGTTGACCTTAGATGGAAGATTCATCAGGTATTTTCCATAGAAGGAATGAACAGTATTAATGGCATCCAAAAGAATATTATTAAGCTGTTCATTTCCCTTTTTACTAATACAGTATATTTTTTTCCTAGGACCCTGCTGACTATTCTCCCAAGAAAATTCAATCAGCTCCTCTCTCAGCATCTCATTGAGAACTCGATAAATTCGGCTGAGTTCAACCTTAATGTTGTTAGATATTAACTTTTTATAAGCATCATATCCATAGAATTTTTTATCCCAAAAATTCTTTAGGATGATTTCTTTAAGTTCATCAGTTCTCATAGACGTGGGCCTCTGACAATTTTTTCAAACATAGTAACAGATACTTCATATATTAGTCGAAGCTCTTTAATATATAAAACATATGTTTTATTTACTAAATGCGATGTATTATACTATTTTCCATATAGATAACTAACATTATGTATTTTACTACATATTAAATACTGTATGTAGTAAAAATTATATATTTTAATTGTATTTATATATTCAATTTAAATATTAGTACATAATGTAAATTAACATATGGTCATGACCAATACCAAAAAGCATTCACCATTATCCAGAAGGGATTTCATAAAGTATTCTATCGCCGTCGGTTCGGCAGCCGTCATAAGTTCCTACATCCCCTATTTGCTGAAAGAAAGTATTTTAGTAGAAAGTAAGGATAGCATCACTGGAGAAGAAGCCCTTGAAGACAAGTGGATACCAACAACCTGTTGGATAGGTAAACAGGACTGCGGAGTATTGGCCCACCGCGTAAATGGTCGGATTATTAATCTCAAGGGTCATCCTAAACACCCTAGAAATCTAGGTACTTTGTGTCCTAAAGGTAATGCGCAGATAATCGCATTTTATGATCCATACCGTATTAAAGCACCTTTAAAGAGGGTTAACGAGAAAGGAAAACCAGGAGAATGGGTAGAAATCTCGTGGGTCGAAGCCCTCACCCTTGTTGGACAAAAAATCAAGGAGACGAGAGCTCGAGATCCAAGGCTTTTAGTTTGGCAGAAGGGAAGGAGCAAAGCAAAGGCCTTCTACGATAACGCTTTCGTCCATGCGTCTGGAGCTACCAAATTACATCATGGTGCCTTTTGTTCAGATGCTGGATACAGGGCGGCGGAGTACACAATTGGGTTCCACGGTGTCCTACACCCAGACTTTCGCCATTGTAAATACCTCTTGAATTGGGGTTGGAACTTGACCAACGCAGGTGGCAATAAGCTTTGCTGGATCACATATAACCGACAGTTCTTAGAAGCTAGGGAGCGAGGCATGAAGGTTGTAACTATAGACCCGCGGAGAGGAGGCATGGGCCCCCACACCGACGAGTGGTTGCCTATCAAGCCAGGTACTGACCTTGCTCTCTTCATGGCCATGATCAACGTCCTCATCAGTAGAGGATATATAGATCAGGAGTACCTCAAGAAGCACACCAACGCTCCTTTCTTGGTTAAAGACGATGGGTACTTCTTAAAGGTGGACGAAAAAGAGCAGGTATGGGACGTTTCCACGGGAACATTGAAACCATACGACGCACAGGGAATAGATGCGGCTTTGGAAGGCATGTTCACGATTGATGGGAGAAAGGTCAAGACGGCCTTCCAAACCTTAAAGGAACATGTAGCGAATTATACGCCAGAGTGGAGCGCAGAAGTCTGTGGCCTTCCAGCGGACTCTATTAGGAAGATTGTAGAGGAGCTGGGAGAAAACGCTTTAATCGGTAGCAAGATCGTCCTAGATGGGGTGGAGCTTCCTTATCGCCCCGTTGCAGCCATGGCTTATCACGTCAGCCAGCAAGAATTGGGCTTCCAAGCCGTGCGCGCTGCAACAATCGTTTTTATGCTTCTCGGAGCCGTCGAGGCGGTTGGTGGAGTCCGATCTGACTTCTCTAGAGGAATACATGACAATTTCAAGAAATTGGACGATATAAAGATCAAAGATCCACCTTACAACATATACCTTAAAGATAGCAAGTACTTCCCCATAAATAGCAACAACTCTTCACTCGTCGCCAAGGTGATGCTTAATCCCGATAAGTATAGCGTGGATTATACTCCTGAGGTCCTGATAATTCACATGGCTAATCCAGTATTATCGTTCTTACAGCAGGACGCTTTCATAGAGTCCTACAAAAAGTTCAAGTTCATAGCAGTCATCGACCCATGGATGAGTGAAACTGCAGACTACTTTGCTGATGTAGTGCTTCCAGCCGCTACAATTGAGAAATATGAGGGTCCCCTAAACGTAACAGATCAGTATATTGACGCAGTATCGTTAAGGTTGCCGCCGATGAAGCCTCTCTTCCAGACTAGGGGAGAAATCGACATATACATCGATCTCTGCGAGAAAGCTGGAATACTCTATGGCGAAGGAGGCTATATCGACGACCTTAACAAGCAACTCAAACTGAAGGATCTTTTCAAGCTCGACCTTAACACGAAGCCTAATGTTAGAGACATCTTCGACAGCTGGGCAAAGTCCTCAGGCTACGAGGAAGGCATCCGCTATTTTGAAGAACACGGGGTCAAAATGAGTCCAATTCCTGTGAACAAACTTTATGCACCAGCGTGGGACCCCCCCTATGGAGGGATCAGGCATAGGTTATATGGCGAATCCCTGAAGCACTATCAAGATGTAATGAAGGATAAGGGCGTTAAAGAGATTTATTGGAGACAATATACTGCTCTCCCCACGTGGAGCCAGCCTACTATGGAGCAATCTCCACTCGATTATGACCTCTATCTCATCTCTTACAAGAAGATAGAGTTCAAACAGTCAAGGAGCACGTTCATCCCTCTTCTAAAAGAGCTTGAGCCAGAGCAACGCCTCCAAATAAATCCGGAGACGGCACGATCTAAGAATATAGAAGATGGGGACGAGGTCTGGGTAGAGTCGCACAACGCGATTCTGAATGAGACGAGAAAGATCAAGGTGAAGGCTCAATATATTGAAGGTATCAGACCTGACACCGTCTCTCTTGCACATCACTATGGCTTCTGGGTGCATCCTTGGGCTAATGAAGGTGGTCCTACACCCAACACAATCTTCTTCACTGGAGAGGGCTACGTCTCAAATACGGCTGATCAATCATTCCATGTGAAGGTGAAGGTACACAAAGGGTAGGTAAGATTAAATGGTCAGATATGGGTATGTAATTGATCTCAACCGTTGTATGGGCTGCAGAGCATGCATGGAAGCTTGCAAAGTTGAGAACAACACGCCTAAATCGGCTTTCTGGATGTATGTGTTCAGATGGGAAGAGGGCAATTACCCAAATGTAAGAGTCAGTTTCCTCCCAAGACCATGTATGCACTGTGATAATCCACCATGTGTAAAGGTTTGTCCAGTTGCAGCTAGATATAAACGCGAGGATGGATTTGTGTTGACAGATTATGAAAGATGTATTGGATGCAGATATTGTGAGATCGCTTGCCCTTATGGTGTGAATATCTTTAATTGGAAGGATCCAAAAGAAAGACAGTATTTTGATTGGAAGAAGGGAGAAGGAACCGACTTATACGGGGAGGGGAGTATACAGGATTATGTCGGTGAAGCCATACCGCCTTATCAGAATCCAGACCTTGAGAAGAAATATGGACAAGAGAAGAAGCTTATAGCTGGAAGCGGACATTTTGTCGGCGTGATCGAAAAGTGTACATGGTGTGTCCATAGGGTTGAGAAAGGTCTGGAGCCAGCATGTGTAGAAAACTGTCCTGCTCACGTATTACACTTCGGCGATGTAGAAGATCCTCATAGCGAAGTTTCAAAGCTCCTAGCCCGGAAGAAATTTTACCGTCTGCTAGAAGAGATTAGGACAGAGCCTAGAGTATACTACATTGGTATTCCACCTCCTACTGAGGACTATAATTATAGGTCGTTAGATCTCATATCACATGAGGTCAAGTGGGGTAAAGTGAGGTAGACATGACTAGACCAGTTATCGAAGAAGATTTTCTAAGGCCTCTAAAATATACTAATAAGAGGTTCTATGTATTTTTAGGCGTGGTTATAGCCGCGCTTCTTTGGACTGGATTCGCCTGGCACACACAGCTCACTCAAGGAATGGTCACCACGGGTATGAGGGACATCCCAGGAGGGGCTCCATGGGGAATTTATATCACTAACTTTATATTTTTCATAGGAATTACACATGCAGGCATAGCCATCGCATCCGCGATACGTCTCCTAAATATAAAAGATTATATCCCGCTCGCTAGAATCGCCGAGCTCATAACTATCTTCAGTCTATTAGTGGCAGGCCTCTCTGTAATATTCGACATCGGTAGACCTGATAGAATTTTAAACCTAATCCTGTACTACCCCGAGCGGTTGGGACAATCACCTCTTATCTGGGACCTCACCGCGATCACTACTTATCTGATATTCGCCGTAGCTTACCTCTATATTGAGATGCGTGAGGATCTGGCTAGGCTTGTAGACAAGGTTAGGTTTCGAAGGCTTTACAAGTTCATTCTACCGTTGTATGAGCGAGGCGAGCGGGGACGTATCGAAAGGATAGTTTGGTGGGCAAGTATCTTAAACTTCCCAATCATGGTAATGGTTCATACCACAGTAGCATGGCTTTTTGGGCTAATGTCTTCTAGACCAGGTTGGTACAGCGCAATAATGGGTCCATACTACGTGGCGGGTGCTGTTTTGTCTGGTGTGGCAGCAGTAATAGTAGTTACCGCAATCTATCGGTATATATTCAAGTGGCATGCCTTGATAAGTTCCAAAGTTTTTAGAGGTCTCGGACGCTTCCTTTCATGGACCACGATAATATACCTCTACTTTTTACTTGCAGAGAATTTAACAGTAAGATATGGAGGATCTGTCTTCGAATTAAGGGTCTCAGAAGCGTTGATGCGGTTCGAGTTCGCTTGGCCTTTCTGGTCACAGATCGGAGCATTACTTGTAGCCTTTACCATATACTTCCTTCCAATAGTCTATCCAAAGGCTTTCAGGATATGGAGCACCGTTTTCGCCTCTGCATTAGTCGTCGTAACCCTTTGGGTAACAAGATTCCTAATAGTAGTTCCTTCCCTTACACGTCCCTACCTCTTGTATCCTCCAGGTATCTACAGTCCAACATGGGTAGAATGGTCCTTAATAGGTGGAACCTTTATCATCGTTATCTTCTTATTTACAGTTTTCACTAAAATCTTTCCGATAATCCCGATCACGGAGGCAGAGAAAGAATGAAAATCATGTATTGGATCTTATTGAATATAGCTTGGAGACTAGAGCATATACCATTAGAAGAATGGAAATCCATCACATCTTGGCCTGGCTTGTTGATCTTCCTAATAGTAGAGATACCGATGTTATTCTTTATCTTGGCAGCCTTGTTCGGCAAACCGAGAAAGCTCAAAGTGACTACTGTACTCATCTTAACGCTCCTCTCGTTGTTGATAGGAATGATAGTAATCACCTGGATATTTGCTTTTATCACATCCATGTTTATTGCATAGAGGACGTGTATAGCATGCATTCCTCATAGATTCGGGATAATAATGCACCTGTTAAGATTTATCGTATCAGCGCCACGTCAAATTACGATGTTAAATAGTTAAGTAGAGAAGAGTGAAAGGGAAAATCTAGGTGTAGCGTGATATGCTCGAACATAACACACAAAAAGCTAGGTCGACGCCTTCAAACCTGGCAAAGAATCGTGCAAGAGTCTACCATCTTCTCAGCCTCTTATACATCAGGCCCCCTGACAAAGCACTTTTAAAGACATTGAAGAGCTGGATCCATGCGGTGATTGAATCCTTGAGAGTTTACGAATCACTGCCAAACCATATGTCGAAGGGTCTGAACTCGATGTATATATTCCTAGAAGACATGGATGATAGAAGCCTTGAATTTCTATCCGTAGAGTTTACTAGACTCTTTCGTGGGTTAAAACCGTCAAAATCACCGCTTCCACCTTACGAATCCTTATACAGAGGAGAAAAATTAGTTTTTGGCGAAACCACCATAGAAGTTTATAAGAAGTATAGGTACTTCAACCTTATACCAGTAGATCGGTTTAAAGGCGACCCTCCGGACCATATAGCCTTCGAATTAGACTTCATGCGGTTTCTATGCAGTAAGGAGGGAGAAGCCTGGAATAAAGGCGACCGCAATGAAGTTCTAAAGCTCTTAAATGCTGAAAGAAATTTCGTCAGGGAACATCTTATAAAATGGATTCGCAAACTCTGCGAAAAAATAAAACTATTCGACGCAACAGGGTTCTACAAAGCGTTAGCTGATTTAACTGAAGGATGGATAGACATAGATCACGAACAAATCACTACATGCATTGAAGCCATGAAATATGGAATTGATAATCTTTCATAACTTTTTGGGTGCGTGACTCAAATAAATTGTCTAAATCTTTTGTAGTTATACGGATCATCGACATTCTTATCTCTTGACTTCAGACAACCAAAAATTCTTGGATATATTATATGTAAAATGTATCTATATACATTAACATATATTATTTAAAGAATATATAGATAATTATATATTTTAAATATCACTAGTTATTAACATATATATACATAAAATTAGTGGATGGGTTGCCTTGATAGACGGTCAAACTAGGAAAAAGAAAACGACTTCTACTCGAAGAAAGTTTTTAAAGGTGGCGGTTACAGCTGCTGTGGTTAATACAACTGTTGGTAACTTTACAAAAGGACCGCAACTGTTGGCAAGTTTACAAAAGGCCAGCAACAAAGCCTCAGCTTTTAATCAGGAGAAAATGGAAAAATATTACGATAACTTTCCAAGCGCGGAGGAGATGCATAGGAGATGGGCGATGGTGATAGACCTCAGGAAGTGTATAGGTTGCCATTCCTGTGATGTTTCTTGTAAGACAGAGAACAACATCCCTCTCGGCGTCTTCCGTGCTTGGGTTAAAGCTATTGAGAAGGAGAAATATCCTCATACAAAAATCCTTTTTTTACCTAGGATGTGCAACCACTGCGACAATCCGGTTTGCGTCACTGTCTGTCCTGTTAAAGCGACTTATAAGCGGAGTGACGGCGTGGTTCTCGTAGATTACGATGTATGCATAGGCTGTGGATATTGCGTTCAAAACTGCCCCTATGATGCGAGATTTCGCAATCCTGAATCACACATGGCCGACAAATGTACTCTTTGCGATCACAGGATAGATAAAGGTCTCAGCCCGGCATGTGTAGACGCCTGTCCAACTAAAGCCAGGATTATCGGAGACCTAAATGATTCTAAAAGCGAGGTTACAAAACTCGTTGGAACTATGTCCATCCAAGTCTTGAAGCCGGAGAAAGGGACAAAACCAATGGTCTATTACATCGGCTTAGATGAGGCAATTGAAGGAAGAATAGAGCAGAACATTACCTTGGTGACGGGTGTCTAGAATGTACGGTCCATTCAATGTGTATTGGGGTGTATTAATCGTCTTCTATCCCTTTATAACGGGGTTGGTAGCTGGGGCGTTCATCGTCTCTACCCTAGCCTATGTATTCGGTAAAGAGCAGTATGTAGCCATAGCCAAACTCGCTTTAATAATCTCTACGCTATTCGCTGTTATATGCTCGATACCGCTTATCGCTGATCTCGGGCAGCCTACAAGGGCACTTGAGATTTTCACTCGTTCTCACTTCGCTTCTCCGATGAGTGTATTCGGCTGGGTACTAGGTTCCTACATCATTCTATGTGTAGTTGAAGGTTGGTTCCTATTCAGAGAGGGAAACATTAAGAGGTCAGGGATGCACGTAGGAATCAAAAGAAGCTTTTACAGTTTATTAGCTCTAGGTAGTGAAGACCTATCAGAGAGTTCGCTTAATAGGGATAAGACGGTCATTAAAGCCCTCGGCTTCATTGGGATTCCTTTGGCAAGCATTGTACACGCATATGTTGGCCTCATATTCGGCGCGGTCACTGGCAGAGCTCTATGGATGACGCCTTTGATGCCGCTCATCTTCCTGAGCTCAGCCATCATTTCTGGAATCGCTCTACTAATCGTTGTCTCCATAATTATGGAAAAGTTCTTCACAAGCAAGAAGAAAATTAACAGAGAGCTAATGTACAGTCTAGGAGGGCTCCTAGCATGGGTCATCCTGTTCGACTTGAGCCTCAACGTACTAGAGATAATCACACGTTTTTTTGCAGGGGTAGAGGAATGGTTCGCGATGTCTCTGCTCTTAACGGGCGAACTTAGCTTTTCTTTTGTCTGGGTTCAGATCATAATGGGACTGGTTATCCCAGTGATAATGCTGTCCATTCCTTCTGTTAGAAGATCTATTGCAGGAGAGGTGATAGCTTCGTTGTTCGTGCTGATAGGTGTGTTCGCTATGAGATGGAATGTCGTCATCGGCGGTCAGTTGATCCCAAGAACGGGTCAAGCATTTCTCACCTACGCCATGGAGTCTAAGGACCTATCGGCTCTAATATCAATCGGAGCATTAGGCTTATTCCTCTACATGATAGGTGTCTGGATCCTTCCATGGGAATATGAGGCTCCAACCGGTCTAGTTAAAACTAATCTTGATGGAGGAATAGAAGATGGCTAACAGAAGAGACTTCCTTAAAGTGGCAGGGGCAGCGGCCTCCTTAGCGGTCTTCGGGTTGTCCAGTGCGCCTCTTTTACCGGATTTGTTTAAAATTAGAGGAGAAGTCATCCCGCCGGATCCGCTTGGAACGGAATCGGTGACACAGATCAAATATTCGGTTTGCCTACAGTGTCACAGTGCGTGTGGGATTCGATGCAAGGTGGTGGATGGTCGACTCGTCAAGATAGATGGGAATCCATATCACCCTAACACCCTCGAACCTCACATCCCGTATGACACCGATCCCGTTGAAGCCTTGAATTATGTGGGCACAGCCTGTGCAAAGGGGCAGGCCGGTATAGAGACACTCTATGATCCGTATAGAGTCAAGAGTCCTATGAAGAGGGCAGGCCCCAGGGGATCAGGTTTATGGAAGACAATAAGCTGGGAGCAGGCGATTACGGAGATCGTAGAGGGAGGCTTGCTACCTGGAGCCAGGGAAGGAGAGCCGGAATACGTTTTCGAAGGCTTAAAAGACATCAGAAGATACATATCAAAAGACGAAGTTGAATCCGTCTTGGGTGTCTCTATTAAGGACTTTGTCGGTAAACCAAAAGGCGAGAGGGATACCGTTCTTGCCGATCTAAGCGTCGATGATAGAACTAGACTGGAAGAGAGCCTCATAGACATAAACAAACCCGAGCTTGGTCCCAAGTCGAACCAGCTTGTTCACATGGTCGGAAGAGCGGAACACGGACGAAAGGAATTTACGGACAGGTTCTTCGGAGACTATATGGGCACGTTAAATATGAGGAACGACCACACGGATATCTGTGAGCTCAGCCACCACGTAGGCATAAATCTGATACGTGGAAAAGATAAGGCACCTGCAGACCTAGTCAACTGTCAATTCCTGTTGCTGTTCGGGTCTTCACTCCTTGAAGCGGGCTTCCCCTTCATATCAGCCGCTAGGAAGACGATCACCAGCATCACCGACGGTCACATGAAACTCGTTGTGGTGGATCCTAGGCTGTCTAACACAGCTAACAGTGCTCACCAATGGATTCCAATCATTCCAGGGGCCGATGGAGCCTTGGCTATGGGGATGCTCAGATGGATTATTGAGTACGGTGCATATGATAAAAGATACTTGGGAAACGCGAATAAAAAGGCAGCGATCGATGATGACGAGAGTACGTGGTCGGACGCAACATACCTGGTGAACACAGGTACATGGAAGTCAACAAATAAGGTGGTAGACCCGAGCACCGAAGAGGTTGTAGAGATAGATCCTCAGGACGATGAACACTCTCAACACGGCGTACTCGAACCCGGTGAAGTCGTGATAGACGGAGTGGTGCATAAGACGGCCTTCACACTGCTCAAGGAAAGCGCTTACGAGTACACTATGAAGGAATATGCTAGTGCTTCTGGCGTGGAAATCGACACAATAGAAACGCTGGCAAGGGAGTTTACAAGCCACGGTAAGAGCGCGGTCGCCCACTTTTATAGGGGTCCCGTGCAACACACGAACGGAATATACAATGCGTTGGCCATCTCAACATTAAACACCCTCATTGGTAACACCGACTGGAGAGGCGGTATCGCTTATGGTGGACATGACTTCCATGAGAAGGGTGATAATAAGGAACAGCCTTATCCCGATGTCTTTGGGAAAGGATTGAAGCCTGGTAGAGTGTCGCCTTGGGGGATACGTGTGTCTAGGGCAGGTGCCAAGTACGAGGAGACCACAGAGTTTACGGACAACGGATATCCCGCGAAGAGACCTTGGTTCCCCCTCTTAGGTAAAAATCTCTCCCATGTCTGTTTGCAAGGGATAGCAGATCAGTATCCACATCCTATAAAGGCTGTGTTCATAACCAAGGCAAACTTCAACTACTCGACGCCGGGCATGAGGACGATCATAGAAGACGCCTTCACGGACAGCAAGAAGGTACCTCTGTTCGTGGCCTTCGACATCATCATAGCCGAGTTCTCAAGTTTAGCCGACTACATATTTCCCGATGGAACCTACCTAGAGCAGTGGGCAACACCACATGTACACTACCATATCCTGACAAGGTGTAGCGGCGTCAGGCAACCAGTGGTTGACCCTATTCACCCTGACATCCGACTGGAGGAGGACGTACTGATCAACATAGGCAAGAAAATGGGTCTCCCAGGTTACGGCAAAGACGGATTCGGCCCGGGCATGAACCTCAACACGGCCTGGGACTGGTACGAGAAACCAATCGCAAACATAGGGTGGTATGCCAATCACAAAGATACTCCCGGTATCAAGGATATCGGTGACGAACAGGGCCAAGTGAACTATATGTTGGCCAGAGGAGGTGCCTTCGAACCCTATGAGAAAGCATATGACGAGGAGTGGCCTTTTAAACCCTACCACAAGTGGGGAGCCAGCTCTTCTCCGCTCAAGATATACATTGAGAAGACGGGTACGCTGAAGGACAGCATGACCGGTAAACTTTTCCCCGGGGTGGCAAAATGGGTGCCTGTAGCGGATGCAATGGAGAGAACCGTGGACGACCCTGGTTTCTCCTTCACTTTGATAACATACAAGATTCCTATCCACACGCAGTCTAGGACCGTAGCCAACCCATTGCTCATGGAGATATGGCCTGAGAACTGGATAGAGATGAATCGAGCAGACGCAGAGAGGCTTGGTATTAAAAACAAAGATATAGTGAGAATGACATCCAAAACTAACATGATAGGCGTAACGGGAAAAGCAAAGCTCAGAGAGGGAATCAGACCCGGCGTCGTGGCGGTGTCCCACAACTATGGGCACTGGCAATACGGAGCCTCGCCGAACGTCGTCGATGGAAGTGAAACAGGTCATAACCCCAGCAGGGCCGCTGGGGTTCAGTCCAACGAAGTGATGAGATTGGACGAATCCATCGGAGGAACCATGTGCCTAACAGACAAAATCGGTGGAAGCGCCTCCTTCTACGATACAAAAGTCAACGTAGAAAAAGCCTAAAGAATCACACATCAATAACAGAAGATGAACACCAATAGCTTAAAAGAATCCAGCCAGTTAGCAGAAACGAGGAGCAACATCTACAAATTCCTCTCTTATATCTTTCTTGTCGAGCCTTCCAAAGAACTCGTAGCGAAGACATTAGATGAGGAATTCCGAAACACTTTCTCGCAGTTGGTCGGTAACTCAGGCGGCTTAGAATCTATGATACGCTTTAAGGAGAACTTTAGAGGTAATGAAGACGACTACGAGACACTCATCCAAGAGTACTACAATCTATTTAAAATTCCAGGTGGTAAATATGTCCCGCCCTACGAGTCGGTCTATACTGACAAAAAAGGATTAATTATGGGTCCCTCAACCGTGGCAACTAAGAAGTTCTATGCTCGAGCAGGAGTCGAGGTCTCCAATGAATACAAAGATCTACCCGACCACATCGGGTTGGAACAGAGATTTGTAAGCCACTTATGTGATAAAGAGTTAAAATGTTGGATTAAAGGCGATGCAAAAGGTGCGATGACGCTGCTAGCCCTTCAGAGAGAGTTCCTAAACGATCACTTGATGAAATGGATCAGCGAGTTTAGAAAGAAGGTGGAAGAATCTACAAAGAATGACTTCTACAAGGGAATTACAAGGTTAACAGAAGATCTAATTAAAATTGACTTTGAGATGATTAGTGAGACACTGAAACATTTTCAATCTTTATAGAGCCGGATTTGACGGATATCTCGATTAATTTTGTATGGAGGAATATAGGTATGTACAACCGCCGCCCGTAAGTGTCAGGGGTGCTTCTCGATTGACGTTTGATCTGCCGCCTCAATTGCACTCCGCATAATTTCCTCCATCTCCACGTATTTCTTGATCAATTTTCTTCCGAACTTCTTAGCTTCATTCCTCCTCTCTTTGACCCGTGGAAGTATCAATCCAGGAAGCACTGGGCAGAATCCTCTACGAGAACATCATGTCTTATTTAATATATGTTTTTAAAAAAGATGGATAAATTAATTTTAAAGGGTGGAATGTTTGAAGGAGAAAGTGATTATTGAAGAATTGCCCATGTCCTTGCAAGATTTCATAAGAAGATACCCAGAAATCTGGCGGGCGTATTCGAGGTTAGGCGAAGAGTGCAGTAAGGCAGGCCCACTCAAAGCGAAGGAAGTCGAATTAATAAAAATGGTGATATATGGTATGAAGCAACTCTTTACACCATTTAAGACGCATGTGCGCTTAGCTTTGAAGGAAGGGGCAAGTAGAGAAGAGATCGAACACGCTATAGTTCAACTACTCACGGCAGAGGGCATGAGCACCACAATGATGGCGATGAAGTGGGCCAATGAGATAATCGAAGATGAGATAAGTACTAAGAAAACACAAACATCAAGATAGAGTATAGAGAAAGGGTTGAACACAGTAAAACAAATAGTTAAGTCATGGCAAAGTGTAGAATAATGAAAATATGTGTTAGATAATTAGTTAGATTATCATTCTTCGTGTTGAGATCATTATGCCGCTGGAATCACTGATCAACCAGACTCTTGAAAATAATTTATTAGGTTAACAGAGGCATCCCACACAAGATGAAGAGCATCAAATTTGACCGGAATGAGGTAGCTGGTGCTTTCGGTGACCTGGGAACCTTCATTCCCTTTGTTTTAGGATTAATCGTGGTTAACGGGTTAAGTGCTACGAGCGTCATGACCATGTACGGCCTAGCCTACATATTCACAGGGATCATCTACGGGGTTCCCATTCCTGTTCAGCCCATGAAAGCCGTAGCCGCCATATCGATATCCCAGGGTGCGTCTCCTGAGCAAATAAGTGGAACTGGTCTTGTTCTAGGGCTTTTCTTCGTTGTTATCGCGATGACAGGGCTTGTTAAAACCATTGAACGTTTGGTTCCTAAATACGTGGTTCGAGGAATTCAATTAGCTCTCGGTGTAAAAATGATCCTTGTTGCCTCTAACTACATTTTTCAAGGTTCTATTGGAGGATGGGTTACATCGGCGGTGGCGATAAGCATTGTTTTACTCTTCTATGACAGCAGAAGAATACCTTCTTCACTGCTCCTCCTCTCTGTTGTAGGAATATTGAATATCTTCAGATTGGAGAATTTGGTATTCCTCTTTGAGGGATTGCGGTTTAGTCTTCCCAAAATGTTGGACCCCGATGTGTCCTCGATCTTCCAAGGGTTCCTCACTTTGGGGTTGCCACAGATACCGTTGACTATAGGGAACTCCATCATAGCGACAGCTTTGCTCTCAAGGGATCTCTTCCCAAGAGGCAAGGTGTCTGTGAAGCGTTTATCTCTCAGCCTGGGGTTCATGAACTCTATATTCCCCTTTTTCGGAGGCATACCCATATGCCATGGCTGTGGAGGACTGGCGAGTCACTACCGCTTCGGCGCGAGGACCCGCACCTCCATCCTATTTATTGGGGTTTTGCTAATCTCTCTGGGTTTATTCTTCGGTGAGGCTTCCACTAACTTCTTCAACCTCATACCCATGAACATCGTCGGTGTTTTCCTGCTCTTCGCTGGAATCGAGCTCTCCATGGTAGTTAGAAAGGCGAATATAACGGATAAGTCAGGACTGTTAGTCATGTTTGCAGTCACAGGGATGTCCATCATCTTTAAATACGGAATGACGGTTGGGATAATCATCGGTCCCCTCCTATTATACGCCCTGAAGAGCCGCAACAATGAAAAACACATAAAAACATTATTATCGGGGCTACACCAATCTGGTCTAAGAATGTCAGTAAAAATTTTAAAACCCACATATTTCGAAGAGGCCTTTGACAAGTTTGTCGAGGCAGTTGACGTAAAGATTGAAGACAGCGAAGAAGTCTCCAGCCTCGATGCAGTGGGGAGAGTTCTCTCAGAAGATGTTGTCTCAATAGTGAAGATTCCTCCAGAAGACATGTCTGTAATGGACGGCTACGCCGTGCGCTCTGAGGACACCCAAGAGGCGACAAACAAAAAACCCATACAGCTCAAAATCGTGGGTAGACTCTATCCAAGCTCCTCCAAAGAGGATGTGAAAGTTTCAAAAGGGGAAGCATCCTACGTCACAACAGGCGCTCCGATCCCCTTAGGTGCCGACGCCGTGGAAAAAATCGAGTTCGTAAGGGTTAAGGGAAGGCAGATCCAACTGCGTAGACCCGTTAAGAAGTGGAGTTTTGTCGCTATTAAGGGGGAGGACATCTCGGAAGGCGTTATCTTAAAGAGAGGACAGACGCTTAGACCACAAGACGTGGGACTTATATTAGGCATCGGGAAGACAAAAGTTAGGGTTTTGAGGAAGCCGAGGATAGTGATTTTATCTGTTGGAGACGAATTGACCGATTTGGATAGAGAGGATACGAGCAAAAAGATGAGCAACTATAGCTTGATAGTTTCAAGACTTCTCGAAGATCTGGGAGCCGATCCTAAAATTATCGGCGTAGCACCTGATGAATCAAAGGTGGTGGCAGAAAGGTTGGCAAGAGGCTTAGATGAGGCCGATGTGCTGATTACAATCGCAGGAATATCGGTAGGTGAGAAGGACATTGTTCCCGACGCCGTGAAGAGGTTGGAACCTAGAGGCTTGATTATCCACGGTGTGAAAATGAAACCCGGAAGTGTAACGGGCTTGGGCACCATAAGAGGTAAACCTCTAGTCGCCCTTCCAGGCCACATCGCATCGACCCTCGCTGGTTTTTACACATTTGTAGCTCCCATAGTTGCATATATCCAAGGACTAGGTGTTAAGCCTCCACTCCCAATCGTTAGAGCCAAGATTCTACAAAAAGTGGAGCGGCACTCAGTTATGATGTTTTTACTTATTAGAGTGAAAGATGAAGACGGTCTTTTGGCAGAACCCGTTATGGGCGGCTCGAGCCTTCTCCGCCGAATAATCGAGGCTAATGGCTTCCTAATTCTCCCTGCTCAGAACGAAATAGAAGAAGGGGAGGAGGTCAACGTCACCCTGTTTAGTAGACACGAACTAAACCGTATATATGACCGACATTCAAGTTAGAGGATTCGTAATGCAACTCAGAGCTACTCCAATTCTGGTGGTCGTTGGGAAGAAGGATTCAGGAAAAACTAGGGTGATTGAATATTTAGTCTCTAACCTCGCTGCTACAGGTATGAGGGTCGCCATTCTTAAACATGTGCATCATCCAGACTTCACATTAGATATACAAGGTAAAGATAGCTGGAAGCACGCGAGGGCGTCTATTGCCCCATCCGGTCATACAGGAACGGTGGCTACAGCTCCTACGGCCGATCTGAGGAGATGTTCTAAGATCTCCGGCTTAATTAAGGGGACATCACATGGCAGGACGATCACGTATGCATCTCTCCTTTCTCTCCTCGTTATGAACAGTTATAACTACCTCTTCTACCACGTTGCTAACTTTTTCCACAACATGTTCTAGGAAGGTCTTTCCAAGATGACTTTCTAATGCCTTGTCCTTTGTGTACCCTGAGAATCTACTAAAGCGCAAGCTAGTCCCGCCCGCCAGCACGATGGCAGATCTTTCTCTCAAGTCTTCAGCCGATGGGTAGATGCCACTACAGACAGCTATATTCATTTTACTCGTGTAAGACGTATTCCATAATTATAACCTTTAAATTGAGATGTGTCAATGAGAATTTATTTTCAAATGTCTTACACCTAACTAGACTCACATTTTTTATGTATTCCGAATATCTTAAGCTTAGATAAGCCTTGTTTGGTTGTTTCCCACCGAAAAAAGCCCTAAATTAGGAAAAACCGTAGAGGTGGAGGAGTAAATGATAATGAATTTAGTGTGTGTTTTTAATTATAATAAAGTTGATAATAATCGTATTAAGGTGCTTTTATGACTGTTGAACCTTTGCCGCCGGAGGTCACTTGGCTTCTAACCGAAGGGTTCTTCGGATATGTGGGGACGGTGGGCAGAGACAAGAGGCCACATGTGACTCCGGTTATCTTCGTATATGACGGTCGAAACGTGTTTTTTGTTACTTCGAGGGTCGCAAAGAAGCTAAAGAATATCAGAGAAAACGAGAAGATCGCCTTCCTCATCGATGTAAGGGATCCCTCAAACCTCTATAACAACCGAGCCGTCTTGATCCAAGGCAGGGCTAAGATTTATGGCCTCTTCGATGCAGCGTTCCACTTACTCCATCTCTTCAAGATCCGAAGCCTCTTCAACGAAAAATATCCAAAATATATGAGGGCCTATGACATCGAGAAGGAAAACCTACCCCTAGCATGGCAAAAAACGATCTTCATCAGCCGCATACTAGTGGAGGTGATCCAAGAGAAGATCATTTATTGGCGTGAGGCCCGACCCATCCAGCTGCCGGTGTAAAAAAAAGATGAACATACCCCAGGAGATTGTCGACATGCTAGGGGATATGCCCTTCGCCTACTTCTGCACCGTCGACCGCAAAGGTCAGCCTCATATCACCCCCATGTTCTTCCACTTCGACGAAGAGAACGACTCCATCTTCTTAGTGACTTCAGCAGCCTCCCACAAGACGTCGAACATCCATGAAAACCCCCAGGTAGCCCTAACCATAGACGTAAGAGACCCCGTCAATCCCTTCAACAACAAAGGAGTCCTGATCCAGGGAGTGGCTGAGATAAAAGAGCCAGAGGAGCAAGGGGCTGACGCCGAAGTCAAGAAAGCCTATATTGGCTTGGTTAAAAAGTATCCCACCTTTCAAGTCCAAAGCCTCTACCGAGAAGAAGCCAAGGCGCACATGACCAAACAACATCTCAAGGAGTTTAATGAAGTCCTAATAAAGGTTATCCCTCAGAAGATGGTTTACTGGACGAAGGGACCAAACTTTCAGGTCGTGAGATTTTAAGGCTTTAAGTTCTAAATGACAAGAAAAGGAGTTGATTTCAGTGCTAACGACAGCGCAACTCGACTTTCATTAACTACTCTTACATTCCAAAGAAACACATAATTTACAACTATCGATTTCGATGAAGGGATCCAGCCTCTTATGTATCTCGCACATGAGGCGCTCTCTCCTAGCCGCGGTGCATGCCTTACAGAACTCCATCATTATGACACGCTCCCTACCAGTCTTTCCAGCCATCAGCATATGAGCCATGGTCTTCACTGCCTCGTCGACCTCCCGTAAATCTTCGATTTTTAGGGCGCTCCCTCGTATGCCACTTAGGTATTGGCTTATGCTGGATTGAGTGGATCCTAGCAGCTCGGCGGCCTCAGTCTGCTTGAGCCTATGGGTTCCAACCAGCTCCCTTGCGACCTTAGCCTTGATTACCGGGAGCAGCGTCTTCACAGCAACCTCACACGGCAGCAACATTTCCCTCACAAGTAATATGTGTGGAAATATTTAAATATCACAATAGTTATATAACATTAGGGATAGGTCTAATACAGAAAAGCAATAGAAAAGCCATAACCATAAAGTCCCGAAGATTAACACCTAAAATTTTTATTTCTAAGTCCTTAAGAGTTAACAGAACCTAAGAAAAAAAGATTTATAAGGGTTTAGGTTATCGAGATTTTTAACGGGTGAAGGAGATGAAAGGCTATTGCTTTTTCAGGGGTAACTGCGTTTATCCCCCTGAGAAGCGGTGTATAACATAACGAGAGTTCTTTTTCCACCCTACTCGAACCCATTGAACGTTCTTCTGTTTTTTTTTTTTGTGCTAAGATGTTTNNGTGCAAAGATGTTTGAAATGATGTCGAGCATGGAACCAGGAAAGACATCTCAAATGATGTTTCAGATGTGCAAGAACATGATGAATAACATGATAACAATGATGGAATTAATGAAGAAAGAAAAAGAATAGCATTTGAATTATTGCACTGATTTCACAATCACAAAGATTTCATTGTCCCAAGCTTCCACAATCCACTTAGTCTTTTTCCTTAAGGTTGAACTGCCTGATTATTGAATGAATAAATAAGGAAGAATTAGGCTTATTTCGTTAAAAATAGACTAAATAGAGTTTGTTGGTCCCGCGGGCAGAATTTGAACCTGCGATGAGTGGACCATACGCAGCGATTTTCAGGTCTGTAAAGAATGAAGGTGCAAGTAAACCCTGCGTTACCAAAGCCTGCGGCACCCAAAAAAACCATGAAAATCCAATGGCGATCACAAAAAACAGCGATAAATTACGATTTTCTGATTTTCCTTTCGTCATTTTCACTATCTCCTGAAGATTCTTTGATACCCCTCTTTTTTATATGTCCATATCCGACAACCAATAATTCTATTTGGATTTTTTTTCAGTAAAATATAAATAATAGAATATAACAGTGTTATGGTGTAAAGATATGCAGCGTGTAGGCCTTTCTTCGAAGATTTGGTTTTGGTTTAAAGCAACGCGTTTCCCCTTCTTCCAAGCAGCGTATATACCGGTTCTGATAGGCGCCTCTATTGCTTGGTCAGTAAGTGGTCTTTTCGATCCATTTCTATTTGCTTTAACCCTGATAGGAGGCATTCTTCTCCAGGCGGCTGTTAACATGTTTAATGACTATTTTGATTATCTAAGTGGAGCTGACCAGATGGTTGAGCATAGAAACCCATTTGCAGGTGGAGGTCGTGTATTGGTGATGGAAAGGGGAATTACACCGAAAAAGCATTTGGCTGTGTCCTTTTCTTACTTAGTTTTAGGAAGTGTTATTGGGTTTTACCTCATTCTTCTGAGAGGGTTTATAATTCTTGTATTAGGAATAATAGGGGTTTTCTCCATCTATTTCTACACGGCTCCACCGTTACAGCTCTCCTACAAGGGGTTTGGCGAACTCTTGGTTGGCTTAAACTTTGGTCCCCTAATGGTTATCGGCTCCTACTATGTTCAAACTCAAGAGCTCAGCCTCCAACAACCCTTGACAGCCTCCATACCTATCGGGATTTTGATCGCGATGATTCTGTGGATCAACGAGTTCCCAGATTTTCATACAGATAAAGCGATCGGAAAACATCACCTCGTGGTAAGGCTGGGTTACCGTTGGGCAATACGAGTATACATCGCCTCAGTTGTCACCGCATACATCATAATCGGGTACGGTATCGCTTGTGGAATCCTTCCCTTCCCCGTCTTATTGTCCCTGGCCACCATCCCCCTCTGCCTAAAAGCCGTCACCATCCTTTTAAAGAGCCATCAAGACCCGATGGGTCTAATCCCTGGCAACGCACTTACAGTGATCACCCATTTGGTAACAGGCTTGTTAATAGTAGCAGGGTATATCATCAGTGTTACTCTCATCTAAATAGAACCTTTTACGAAAAAAATTTGCTAACACACTCTGTCCTGGAAGTTATGAAAAGCCGAAAACCTACCCCCTCTTTTTTTAGATAATATTTTGATGTTAATATTCGTTTTAGAATATTCTTTTATGAAGGATTTGAATAGCCGTGTGTTTTATACAGGGCCTTTCGGCGGCGGACATCAATTAACATATTTACATAACTAATTTTTTCTTGTGAGCTGTCTTTCTATGTGAAACTACACTTGTACCCTCGCGTCCAAGCCAGCTCCTTGTCCAGGCCTGCATACATAGGTTTGAGCAGAAGACGTAGAGTTTATTCACGCAGCACGTCTTCCTAACCAAGGCCTTACCTCTAATAATCTTTCCACAGACTTGGCATCGTATCTCAGATCACCTAACCTCTCCTAATGTAGATCTTAATTGTCTGTTCTTCTTCTATGACTTTTATAATCTTGTGACCCATTTTCTTTGCCCACCGAGTGATGTCAGATATTGAACCTTGGTCAGTAGATAGGATCTCAAGAATCTCACCCACCTCAATATTTCTGATCTCTGTAACTGTCTTTAGAAGAGGTATAGGACACTCGAGGCCTTTCGCGTCCACCGTATACACAGGTGTCATGGAGATCGATCTCTCCTGAGGTATTATATAACATTGTTATGTATAAAAACCTTGTAAAGGATGCATAAAATTAAAAATTGTGAGTGGAGACTGTTCAAGATTACAAAGTTAACATGAGGGAGGGCTTTATGCTGGCTATATCGAGAGGGATGCAGATCATCTTTGACAGAGGAATTTTCCCCTTAAATGTATTAACATCAGTGGTTAGTCTTTGTTTCGTGAACAGTAGGCTAAGGCTTCTATTTCAAAAAGAGATTATTACATCGGCATCTATTAGATCTTCGGCTAGAAAAGATAATATACCAGTTATCTCATCTACCTCGGGTATGATGTTTTCTTTGTTTAGACTCCATAGGTTGGCTGCCATGCTGCAAACATATATCTTGGCATCTGTTAATTCCTTGATCTGATTTAACATCTGTTGTATACCTGGGAATCCGGATTCCTTTATCTTTGACTCATACCATTCCCTGCGGTGGGAGTGAAGGGTTGGCAGGTTTACCTCGTCCACTTTATCCTTCGTCAGCTTCTCAGCTGCCCAATCTGAGAAGAAGAGACGTACTTTCAAACCGGCTGATGCCGCTGCGCTCGCAAAGTTTAATCCAGTGACTAGACTATCGAAGGTTCCCTCTCTAAAGAGTATAGCAACTTTCTCCATAATTTATTCCTCGCTCTTCGATTGAAGTATTAGAATTTGAAGTTAAATATATACCATTAATCTTCTGTTTCTATCACGTAATTTGGAAGCCTCTAGATATGGTAGGGGTTAAGAAATCCAGAGTAACTCTACCCCACTCAATTATTCAGAAGGGAGTACTTCGATGAAATCGTAGCGATAACGAAGGAATATTATCTAAAACCTTCGAGGTCACATAGAGAATTGCAAAGAAAGAAGGTCTATTTATCGGATTGAACGCGGCATACATAATCTATAACACTACAAAAAGCAAAGCAGTTGGAGGAGAATGATTTAGTTTTCAGATTATTTTTTCCGGGCAAATTTTACAGTCATCTGGTAATTGGGCTTGATTTGAATGCAGTGTACAGACGATCTCTTTTGTCCTGAGCCCCTTACATAGATCGCAGAATGCGAGTATAGCTTCAAAGGGCATAGAAAGCAAGTCGGAAGCCATGTCCTCGGCCATCTTTGAAGCTGTTTTTCCAACCATCTCTATCTCTTTTAGGCGGTCAATCAACCCTGCCCCCCTCTTAGAGTTTAAATAGTAGCTAATACTTGCCTGCGTGGTACCCAAGACCCCTGCCGCCCTCTTCTGAGAGAAACTGTGATTCTCGATCAAACTCTTGGCAACGATAGCTCTGAAAGCAGGAAGAACCTGTCGAACCACAACCTCACAAGGCGTTCTCAAACCAACACTCTCCACATATATAACATGGTTATAATTAAAAATATTGAATTCCGTTTTTAATGTTAGCCATAATACGCTTCCCCAAAAAAGCATTCGCTATTCTGTATTCTTCGAGATTGGAGGCCACGGAGTACTCTAATCGAAGTTGTGGGCAAGCGTCGCAGTAATAGTCTATGCATTAGTTGATGGAATAACTTAGATGATGGATGGTCCTCCTATGGTAGAAGGGCAGCCGCCACATTTGCCTGTGACGTTAAGTAAACACTCATTACACTTTGCCCCACACGGCGGGGTCTCTGTCTTTTCCAAAGGAACATTGATTGGAATAAACGTCGGAGTCGAAGGCAGATCCCCATAGAGATAATCTGCTAGCTCTACGCCTTCTAACCCAGAGATGGCGTTCTCAATGTGTTTCTTGAGTACAGATAAGTTTTCCCCCACGAAGATCAGGTAGAGATCATAGGTTCCTGTCGCGGTTCCGATGAATATGATCCTTGGGCACCGCGTGAGGGAGTTGACGTGCTTTATGGCATGGGTCGCTGTGGATGTTTTTATTAGGACGATGGCGATCTTCCAGTTGAATTGGTTTAGATTGATGAGGCCTTTGACATCTAAGAGGCCTTTCTCCACCATGGATTCGAATCGGTTCTTGGCGCTGGGAACAGAAACTCCCATTTTCGCCGCTAGCTCGGTGAAAGAGGCCCTTCCATCTCTGAGGAGGGTTAAAATGATTTCCCTAGACTTTTCATCTAGCTCCAACGAGTGACCATCCACTTGACTATTATCTATCAAAAAATATAAGTTGTCTTTTAAAAAATACATTTCGTTCCTTAAAAATAAAATTTAAGTGTTTAAATCGGTTTCGTTGCTAAAAAATAATACCATAACATTGTTAAAAATAAGACCATACCCTTACCTAACTGAGTTAGTCACTTTTACAGCAAAAAGAGTGGGAAGAGTCTTTCGAGTAACGCAACATCATTTATTTGGCTTGTGTAAGAAACTGAATGGATTTGGGGCTACGTTGTCTCTGTCATCTTTACTTCGTGGATGGTATATCTTGAGCCTAGAGTTTATTAAAAAACAATATGAACTATTAGACTTCATTGATTTGTTGACGAGGCCCACTTCATTAGGGGGATAATTGCGTTCATCAATTCCACCCCGTTCTTTGTGAGGGAATACTCTACTCTTGGAGGTATCTCTGGAAACACTTCTCTCCTGATCAATTCCGCCTTTTCCAATTCCTTTAATCTATCTGCAAGAGTTTTTGGGCTGATTTTACCCAGTTTATTCATTAGATTATTGAATCTCAACTTGTGATGATTTCCTATCATAGCGATTATCTGTAACGCCCATTTCTTGCTAACGATGTTAATGACACCTTTAAGAGGACAAAGACAAACATCCTCATCCATCCTTCCGGACACACATAACTCCTCACTTTCCCTTCGCATAGCAACTCACTCCATATAATAGTTGATACAGTACTATAAACTACATAGCATAAATACTTCAAGATTTATATTAATTTTACTATTAATAGGCGGTGAAGAACGAGTGTGTGAAGAATGCCTATTTCCCCCTAAGAAAAAAGGTATGAAGGAAAAGAAAGACAAAGCAAAAGGGAATTAAAATTAATGACCCCAAATCTAGTTGTAGCTGCCATTCAAGAGAGTAAAAAGTTAATGGTTCTGATGGTCTTGGAAAACTTCCAACGACTGTTCTATTTATTGGCATATTTATAATCTACTTCCTTCATTTCCGCATAATTATGCCATAATAATAACAGGGTAATTAATGTAAAAATTCAAGACTTAGTGAGAACATTTGGACCTTCGTACTTCTTGTGGAGTTGATATAAAAACGAAAGAGAAGAGTTCAAGACGAAGATAGAAGCGGTGAAAACATGATAAGGGAAATACAGGGCTAGATTTCTCTTTTAAAGAGTATTCCCTTCTTCCACACGTCACAGTCCTTGTAAAAGACATCGCACAGCAAACAAGACTCAAGTCCTTTTTTGCTCGCGCACTGAAAAATCAAGCATGTCTTACTCTTCGGGTCACTCTTGCAACTGAGGCATTTACCTTCTGTATACCACCTGCACTCATAGCAATAGAGGCCGCAGTAGGCCACGTATACGTCGTCCGAGGTTGTTGTATTTTTATCTATTGATGTCATCTTAACACATCTGGCACATGTTTACGATTTCCTTCATCCATTGATTAAGATATCCACCCTAAATTCCTATCTAATAATTATTTATATTATTTTCAACCAGAATCTCAAAAATAGTTTCACATCGTCTACACACTATTATTAATTGGAGATCGAAAAAATCTTTTTTTTCGAATAAATTGTTAAGAGTATAATTAAGAATGATCTTTTTCGTATTCAGCCCTTCTGTATTCGCAGTCGAATCTTTCACATATCATACAACCGTCGAAGTTTTTCTCGGTATGACCCATTATCCCCGAAACCGACTTTTTCGGTTTCATCATAAGATAGGGGGTCAGCTCGACGCCGATCTCCCTCGACGGTAGGATGTTGAAAAGGATCTTTTGTTGCGATATGTCCCAGTAGTTATAACCTGGGCTGAACCTGGATACGGGGTACTTTCTTCCTGCCTCGATGAGGCCTTTGAGGTACCTGGTGGTCGCTCTTAGGGCGTAGATTCCTAAGTTGTCCAGAACCCATCCCTTTAAATATTCTCCCTTAGCGAAATGCTCAGAAGCCCTCACCTCCAGTTCAGAGCCAATAGTCGCTATGTAAATGACTACTTCCGAGGCACACCGTAGCTTATCTACGAGGATAGCGCTCTCGAAGACCTTGTTGTTCTCCAACACCAGATACCTTTCCTTCCTCGTCTTGATCTTGAGGAAATCATATAGAATTCTAGATTTCACTAGCTTCTGAGCTTCCTCGATGGTTTCATCGACTATCCAGTCCACTCGCTTGCGAATTCTAGGGTCTCCGTGGTCTATCAGCGCCAGGGCCTCTTCACAATCGAGGGGAATTTCAATGTCATCAATCTTCTTCATCTGCTCACCCTAGCATCTATAAAGGACAGTGAAACCTAGAAGATATTTTAATTTATAGAGAACGAAGTAACGAGAGGTTTTAATAGTCAATGCGAATTTTACGAACTCAAATCTTGAAAAACCTGAATAGTAAATGGATTGGTATGAAATCATGCTATCAAAAGATGAACAATAATTCGAGGAGACCGTGAATTCTCTCACAAAGAAGCTCCAAGAACTTGAAATAGGAACTACTCTTTGAAATAATTGAATTCAATTAAGGTTCTTTTGTCTCGTCGTTGACTATTCGTTCAATTGCAGCGGCTGTCTGTTGAAGATATGAGTCCACCCAATGTTCCTGATGAAAAGATGCACTGGTAATCTTCACATTGACACCTTTGTATTTGAAGTATGTCTCGTATTTTTCGTTCCAATTTGGCAGTTTCTCCAGTCCGTATGCCCTTCTAAGTTTGACTAGCACGTCAACGGAGTCTCCTGGGAACTCGTAGGGAATGTCAATAGCATATTCAAATCCTTGAGAAGAGACGATTTCAAGAGCTTGAAGTGGGCTCAACACTTTGTAATTAGGATGGTACTTTTTCTCAAAGAATTGACCGAAGATTTGTTGTACAGTGAACTCGCCGTTCCAATTGATCTCTTGTAAGATGGCTTCTCTGGCACTCTCAAAAACTTTCTTTACATTCTGATGATAACAATCCTTTGCGGCGTTGTATTTCCCGATTTTGGTTGTGGGAAAACCATGGTTAGAGAGAAATACAGCGACCTTAGAACTTCTTGGTAATTTATCCAATTCTTCTTTAATTTTAAGGATTACTCCTTTATTGAAAACGTCGGTTCCTCCGAGCTGATCCGCATAGACGATTGGAATGCGTGCCTTCATTTCATGTAAGGCGTGTTCCACGTGTTTTCGAAGGTGAAATGTTGACATGGAATCGGTGGTCACTGAAAAATGCTCGGACACCACTAAATGGGTTATCTTGTTCTCTTTAACAAGCTCTTTAACTACTGCTTCAGGCGTCTGGTTTTTCCATTGAGGAAAAGGGTCGATACCATAGGCGAATCTGACTACCACCTTGTTTCCGAATTCTTTCTTCAGTCTTCTGGCTACCTCTTCTTTCTGCGGTTGTGTCTGATCGTAAAAAGGTGAACGGCCGCCCATAGATAACCAGCGATCATAAATTTCGAAACCATACATCTCATAAAAGTCTGGTTCACCATGTCCTGAACCTGTTTTTCTGGCTAGGTAATGTGGTTTTGTGCCTTTACGGTATATGCCGAAGCGTGTTATGCGAAGTCTATTTGCTCTTGGAATAAAGTAGGCAGATCCTTTGTATGGACGCAGCCATGCATCGATTAGTGCTGGATTGGACGATGGTTTCTCTGCATATATCTTGTTCCTGTCTTGAAGAATTGTTCCTCGGTCAAATCTGAGAACAATTTTTGGGATAAAGCCCATGTCGATTAGGCTGGTTGCAAAGTTCCTGAAAGAATAATAGGTATGCTCATTATATTCTGGTGGCTCACCGTGATCCAAAAGCACTACGCCGATTCTCATTAGGATACACAGTTTCTGATTTGTAAGTATGCAATAATTTTTAAAAAGGTAGAACCATGACAGATGAGATTAGGATTTTTATATTTTTCGTACTTTGATAGGTGTTAATACTCAATTAATACTTTCTCCTTACGGAGTCTAGTGTCTATTTTCGTGATTGAAGATGTACATATGTGATGCAGTCGGCGTATCCAATGTGTGTTGATATAGGCACGCTTGAGATACCTTTATCGCCTTCTACTGTCAACCAATAAAAGGAACCTGAATCGAGGACGATTTCAAAGAACCCATTTTTATCGGTGGAGGTCGTATCCTCCATGACCAATTCACCATTGGAAACCACCTTGTATTTGAACTGTGTATTTGGGTTTTCTGCTTTGCAGCTTTCTTTGTTGTGAGTGAAACAGGGATGGGTTGTCGTTGAGTAGGGAGCTATATATAAAGTTGCCTTAGTTGGAGGTGTTGAAGGCACTCCCAAAATGAGGTATCCTAGGAAATAACCAACAGCAATAAACACAACTGCAAACACTATCAGAGGTCGCCTATTCATTCTTTCACTTCTTCCAAAAGGTGTTTATTCATGGAAACGTGTTGGCACGTCTCTCATTACTTGCAGTAGGGCTATTATGGTTGTAAGTGACTTAGCGGAGAACGATGGGTTCAGGTAAAGCTTCCTTGCCGGCTCTACTTTGATACGTCGTTTGATGAAAGTAGAAATCGGGTTCAATTCACCTAGAAAGTTCTGTTTGGCCACCTCATACTCGCTTTCGACGGTGAAGTCGGGTTTCTTTCCCTTCGGCACTTCTGTTCCAATCGTAAAACTTTTCAGTGCTCCGTGATCAAGTTCGATGTAAGCGATAACTTCCTTATTACGGTACTGCTCCCGTAGCTCCTGTGGAAGATTTTTAACTAAGTATGCCACGCTGAGACTAAATTCAGATGCCATCTGGCTAATTTTTTCATCTGCGGCCTTAGCGCGTTCGATCGCGGCAACGGCTCTATTCATCCACTCTCTTGAAAGGAATGTATATCTGGTTAAGCTTTCTTCAGATTTCATATGACATCATCGATACATTTATTAATAACACTGTTATATTTAAATGATAACACCGTTATATAATGTGGTGTCCAACATGATGGATCCAATAGCCGAAGTTAGGGAAGACCATAAGAAAGTCCGGGACACTCTGTTGGATATTATGGATTTGATTAGGCAGCGTGACGTAACAAAGTCACTGGAACAATTGCTGGTGCTGGATAAGCTCGGAGGCCCTCACTTCCAGATGGAAGAAGAAGTCATGTATCCGATCATGAAAAGGTTTTATGGTGACGATTATTATGAACGCTTGCTGGAAGAACATGATCGGGTGATAAAAGCCGCAAAACAGATCGGCGAAACCTTCGGGAAGGGGTCGATAACGGAGGAAGAAGTCACAAAGCTCATCAAACTCATTCAAAACGAGATTCTTCCCCATCCAATCACATGTAGTGGACTTGAGATATTGATGGAGAGACTTTCCCCTGAAGAGCTTAACGAGATCGCAAAAAGTATTACAGTCACTAGGGAAACCGACACACCCCTACTCGAGTGGGCCACAACAACTAGGAGTAGGGAGACATGAAACAGTGCGAACAAGAAAGAGTCGCCATAATCATCAACAGCACCTCCTACGATAGAGTTGACTACGCCCTCACCATAGCTTCGACGTCGGCAGCCCTTGGCAAAGAAGTCCACGTGTTATTCACTTATGGAGCGATCCACAGACTATTAAAGGGTAAAGCCGATGAGATAGGGGAAGAAACCAACCCATGGATCAGAGAGACCTTCACAAAGCAATTAGAGAAGGGTTTCCCAAAGATTTCGGAGAAGCTGATCAACCTAAAAAAATTCGATGGTAAAATTTATGCATGTGTCGCGGCCATGGCGTTACACAACATCATAAAAGATGAACTGGTGGATGAGGTTAACAATGTCACGGGTATCGCAGCGTTCCTCGAGGCCGCGGAAGGCGCTTCGATGACCCTCTACGTGTAGTTTCTAAGAGAGAATTAATAAAACTTTTTGTATCCGAAAGTTGTAACATTTAAATAGTTTTATTTAAGTGATTGAATCTAGAGAAATAGGTTTCTAGGTTTGTGGATATATGGAGGAAGAACTAGTTTCAATGATGTTTGACAGCCTAGATTTAACAAGATATGAGGCGATGGCCTTCTTGACCTTAGTCAAGCTAGGCCCACTCACGATCACGAAGCTAAGCGAGGTCAGCGGTGTTCCTAGACCCAAGTGCTACTCGGTGCTGAAGAGCCTTGTCTTCAAGGGAATGGCCTCGTACGTGATGTCTAAGCCGATAAGAGGGCAGGCATTGCTCCCAGAACTTGCCTTTCAGAACAGGCTTACACAGCTGGTCGAGGAGTTGAACAGGAAGAGAGAGTATTCAGATAGGGTGCTCAGAGGCATCAAGACTCTCTCGACGAGGGATGAGAGGGACGAAGGCCGAAAATACAACATATACCTGATAGAGAAGCCCAAGAATATAGTCGCCAGCATAGCGTTCGATCTGGATGGTGTCGAGAATGAGATCCTTGTGGCCATATCGATGTCTCCGGTTCGCTTCGACTGGAGGAGGATCCTCAATGTATTCGAGAAGTTGAAGGCACGAAATCTAACCTTTCGATATCTGGCGCCCACTCGCGGCTTCTTTGATATTTGGGCTAAGGGAGAATATATCAAGGACTTTCTAAAGAAAGCGGGCATCAAGGTTAGATTCAACACAAAAGTCCATCAACCCTTCGCCGTCTTCGACGAGAGACTGACCTATATCTTTTTCACGGACCCCGTGCTGAGGGAGCTCTCCTTCGCACTCAAGATAGAGGATGAGAGGTTTGCAAGACATATGAAGACATACTTTGAATTCCTCTGGGAGAGAGGCGATTCCTCGACCTAGCAAATAATTGCTCTATTTATACACAATAGCATTGTTACTTATTGTTCTAACTTTAAGTATATATATAATATATATATTAAGAAATAAAAGGAGGCAAGTCTCAACATAAAAGTCAGTGCCTAACTTGAGGATGCCGTTCTACATCGAGGTCAATGACCGGAATGTCCTCTTAGTAGGGGGCGGTGAGGAGGCGACTAGGAGGGCTATAAGACTCCTGAGAGTTGGGGCATCTGTAAAGGTCCTGAGCAAGCAATTTTCACAGGAATTGGAACAAGAGGCTAAAGGAGAACACTTAGAGCTTATAAAGGGTGACGCTAAGGACGGAGACCTCCTCAAACAACTGATCGCATGGTGCGACCTACTCATCATAGCCACCAACGACAAAGATGCGAACGATCTCGCTTATCGAATCGGCAGAAGATTAAAGAAGCTAGTCAATCTTACCACCGATGCGGAAAAGACCGATGTCGTTGTCCCCTTCGAGGCCAAGGTGCATGGCCTCCGGATAACCGTCACATCTGAGGGAAAGAGCGGCTTCGTAGTCAGGGATGCACTGAACAAGATCGTTGAGTTGCTGAAAGAGGACGAGAACCTCCCCTTACTTCTCGACTCCATGTATCACTTGAAGAAAGAGCTGAAGAAGATTACAAAGGACGCGAGAAAGAGAATAAAAGTGTACAAGACCGTGTACCAAGACCCCTTCTTCAGAGAGCTCATCCACGAGGGGCGGCTTGAAGAGTCCAAAAAGTATGCGATGGACATCGCTCTAAGGAGGCTTCAAGGTGAACATTAAGGTGTCTTCCCCCAGTTGCTATGCCTGCGTAAGCGTCAACCATAAGAAGGCCTCTGTCCCCACCATAGAATCCGTCCACATGGGAGACATGAGGGAGGGACTCGAGGAGATCAGGACGGTGAGCGGTGCCGAAGACATAGCGCTGCTACAGACATGCAATCGAGTTGAGGTTTATCTATACTCACAGGGGGCCACACACGCAGCTGAGGCCGTCGCCGATTACCTCATCCAAAGAGGCAACATAAACAGGGAGGTCATAGACATCCACCTGAGCCTAGAAGCAATAAGGCACCTAGTTAGAGTTGCCTGTGGTTTAGAGTCAATGCTCATAGGCGAGAACGAAATCCTAGGCCAAGTATCCGACGCCTGCCTTAACGCAATGAGAATCGGCTATCTGGGACCGCACCTCAAGATCCTATTCGATAGAGCGATTAAGGCAGGCAAGAGAGCGAGAACTGAGACGGCTATAAGCAGAGGCCCCACAAGCCTAGCGTCGATCGCCGTAGACCTAGCACAAAGGGAGCTGGGTGGATTGGACGACCTCACAGTTTTAGTAGTAGGGGCGGGGAAGACTGGCTCGCTCGTCTCCAAGATGGTCCATTCGATGAAGATTGGGAAGCTCTTGGTGGCTAACAGAACCTATGAGAAAGGTCTCCGCCTTGCCGACCACTACAATGGTACAGCCGTAAGGATGCGTAACCTTGGAGAGGCGATAAGTGAATCAGACGCCGTCTTCGTGTCCGTCTCGACATCTAGGCCGATTGTGACCCCTGAAAATGTAGCCCAGAATAGGAGAGTCTTCATAATCGATCTGTCAAACCCCAGGGGAGTTGATCCTTCGGTGGGGTCGATGGAAGATGTGACACTGAGGACGATCGATGATCTCAGAGAAATCTCATCGGTGAATATGCACGGGAGGATGAAGGAGATAGGCAAGATTGAGAGGATCGTGGAGAACGGTGTGGCCGCCGTAGAAAGCGACTTGAAGAGGCTTGTAGTTGATCACGTAATAGGTTGCCTGTTTTCTCGAGCCGAGAGCGTTAGGAAGAAGGAACTCGACCGAGCCGTTCGGATGATGAGATCTGACAGAGAGGAGGTAGAGGTCTTGGAAGTTATGACGAGGTCGATCGTAAAGAAGACTTTAACTCCGATCTCTCAAAAACTCAAAAATATGACTATAGAAGAAGAATTAGATAATTTAGAGGTTATTTCGAGAATTTTAATGGTGAATGGAGAGTATTAAAGTGGAAACACCCGTTTTTCCCCTAAACAGACCAAGAAGACTCAGAAGTAACAAGTCTCTGAGGGATCTAGTTGGAGGCATGAGGCTGGACCAGAGGACCTTGATAATGCCCATCTTCGTAGAGGAGGGTCTAAACGAACCCCAACCCATACAGTCCCTACCCGGCCAATACAGGTATCCCCTCAGCCACGTAAACGAGTTCGTCTCATCAATCGCCGACAGAGGCGTGCCCGCGATCCTGGTGTTTGGAGTCCCGAAAAATAAGGACTCAATGGGCTCCGAGGCCTATAAAAGATCGGGGGTCGTCCAGAGGGCTGTGGAAGCGGTTAAGGGGAGCTTCGGCGACGAGTTAATCGTCGCGTCAGACGTCTGTATGTGTCAATACACGAGTCACGGACACTGCGGTATTTTGGTTGAACGAAGCGAAAGACAATCTCTGGATAACGACATGACACTAGATTACCTACAGAGGATAGCGGTAAGCCACGCTGAGTCCGGGGCCGACGTTGTCGCGCCTTCGAGCAATACCGACGGGATGGTGAAGGCGATTAGGCAGGGGCTCGACGAAGAGGGGTTTAACCAGACGCTCATCATGTCCTACTCCACAAAGTTCGCATCATCGTTCTATGGACCCTTCCGCGAGGCAGCGTCATCAACCCCCGCTTTCGGCGATAGGAGGACGTATCAACTAGACCCGAGGAGCGCGCGGGAGGCGCTTAAAGAAAGCCTAATGGACGTCGAGGAGGGGGCGGACATCGTCATGGTCAAACCGGCTCTTGCATACCTTGACATCATATCTCTGGTGAAGGAGCAAGCCCCGGTGCCGGTAGCAGCCTACAATGTGAGCGGGGAGTACGCGATGGTCACGGCAGCAGCACAGAAAGGTTGGATCGACAGGAAAAAAGCTGTGTGGGAGATCCTGACATCGATCAAGAGGGCAGGAGCCGATATCATAATAACCTACTTCGCACTCGAATTCGCAGATTGGCTCGAGGAAAACTACTCCCCGTTTTAAGGGTGATCCGAATGAAACGGTCGAAAAGGCTCTACGAGGAGGCATTGAGGCTCTTTCCCGGGGGAGTCAACAGCCCAGCCAGGGCTCTCAAGCCATACTCCTTCTTCGTGGAAAGTGCCTCCGGCTCCAGGTTACGAAGCACGGAAGGGATCGAGCTCATAGACTATTGCCTCGGATTCGGGCCACTCATATTGGGGCATCAGCACCCGAAGGTTCTGGAGGCGATCAGAGAGCAGCTAGAGAGAGGTTGGCTTTACGGGGTTTCCTGCGAGGAGGAGATCCGATTCGCGAAGAGAATCCTGAGGCACTACTCTTCGATGGATATGATCCGATTCGTAAACTCAGGAGCCGAGGCCACCATGAACGCCATCAGGCTGGCCAGAGGCTACACGAAAAGAGAGAAGATCATAAAGTTCGATGGGAACTACCACGGATCGCATGACAGTGTTCTCGTCAAGGCTGGTTCGAGCGCCGCCGAGCTCGGCGTCCCAGCGTCGTTGGGGATAATGAGAGACTCTGTTTCAAGCACAATCGTCGTCCCATACAATGATCCAGAGTCCGTCGAAGACGCCATTAAGAAGAATCGGGGAGAGGTGGCAGCCGTGATAGGGGAGCCGGTGGCCGTCAACATGGGCCTCGTGCCCCCAAAGCCCGGGTTCCTGGGGAGCCTGAGAGAGATATGCGATAGAAACGACGTCATGTTTATCCTCGACGAGGTTGTCACGGGCTGCAGGCTGGCCCTAGGCGGCGCTCAGGAATACTTCGACATCGAAGCAGACATAACGACGCTGGGTAAGATCATCGGAGGAGGCTTTCCCATAGGCGGCTACGGGGCTAGAAGAGAGTTGATGGAGAAGGTGGCACCCCTAGGCCCCATCCACAACGCCGGTACATTCAACGCGCACCCGATGGCTATGGCAGCCGGAGAGGCAACGGTGAGGGTGCTCGAGGAGACCGATGCCCTCAGACAGGCCTCTCAAGCCGCCGAGAGGTTGGCGGAGCTGCTCAAAAATTTGGTTGAGAGGCACGGTTTAGAGGCCGGTGTGAACAGGTTTGAATCCATGTTCCAGATCTTCTTTACGAAGGTCGAGGTCGTGGACTATGTAGCGGTTGAGACCTCGAACAAAGCGCTGTATATGAAGTATCTGCGACAGCTGATGGAGAAGGGCGTTTATATGGCTCCCTCACAGGTCGAGACCTGCTTCACCTCCTCGGAACATAGCGAAGAGGACCTGGAACAGACAGAAGAGGCGTTGACCGAGACCTTCAAAGAGCTCTTCCGGTGAAGGATGTGAGGGTCGTCATCGCGACTCGCGGTAGCAAACTCTCCCTTGTACAGGCCGATGTGGTAGCCGACGCCCTCCAAAAACACAGCAATGCCAAGATCGAGTTGAAGGTTGTGAAGACGAGAGGTGACATCTTCGGCAATATCCCGCTCCAGGAATTGGAGGGGAAGGGGTTTTTTGCGAAGGAGGTAGACCAAGTCGTCATGAGAGAGGAGGCGGACATAGCGGTGCACAGTCTGAAGGATGTCCCGTCCGATGTCCCGAAGAGGATCGCGCTAGCGGCTGTCCTCCCGAGAGCCTCACCATTGGACGCCTTAGTCTCTCGATCAAGGGAGAAGTTTGAGGACCTCCCGAAGGCTGCGGTTATTGGCACAAGTAGCTCGAGAAGGAAAGCCGCGTTGCTCCGTCTCAGACCTGATCTATCCATCGAACCGATCAGAGGGAATCTGGATACAAGGCTTAAGAAATTGACGAACGGACTCTACGACGCCATCGTAGTAGCTGAGGCCGGGTTGAAGCGGATGGGCTTGGAGGAACGGGCCACCTCCGTCTTCACCATAGATGAGATGACCCCCTCACCGTGCCAAGGGATCATCGGGGTCCATGTCAAGGTGGACAACCGAAAGATAATCGAGCTTGTGGAGCGGATCAACGATGAGAAGACTTTGCTGGAGGCGCTTATGGAGAGAGAGGTCTTAAAGATTGTAGGCGGGGGTTGCCGCGTTCCAATGGGAGTGTTTGCAAGAGCCCTAGACAACATGCTAGATATAGTTTGCGCCCTGTACTCTCCGGACGGATCTAGACATGTATACGTCAAGGAGGGGGGGCCCATCGAGAGAGCGTTGGAGACGGCAAGAAGGGCGGCCAAGTATATACAGAGGGAAGGAGAGCCCATTCTCTCCTCGATCAGGGTGACGGGATGAGTGTTGGCAGAGTCTGGCTGATAGGAGCTGGGCCCGGAGATCCCGGCCTCATCTCAGTTAAGGGTCTGAGAAAAGTGAGAGATGCAGATGTGGTGGTCTACGACCGACTCGTCAGCAAGGCACTGCTGGAGGAGGCTCGACCAGAAGCCGAACTGATCGATGTAGGCAAGTCGCCCAAACATCACAGGCTGAATCAAGACGAGATAGAGCAGCTCTTAATCATGAAGGCTCAGGAGGGTAAAAAGGTGGTGAGGCTGAAGGGAGGCGATCCCTGTGTATTAGGGCGGGGAGGAGAGGAACTCGTAGCACTCGCGGAGGCAGGCATAGAGGTAAGGGTCGTCCCCGGTATTTCGTCGGCTCTTGCGGCACCTGAGTGCGCAGGCATACCCGTCACGTATAGAGGTAAGTCCTCCTCCTTTGCCGTGGTGACCGGGAGAGAGGCGGCGAGCAAAGATGAGGGCATCGTCGACCTCGAGAGCATGGCAAAAGCCGTGGACACCATAATCGTCCTCATGAGTGTAGGTGTCCTAGAGAAAAACGTCGGTCGCCTACTGGATGGAGGACTCGAAGCGTCGACACCCGCCGCCGTCATAGAGTGGGGAACCACCGAAAAGCAGAGAGTGATAGAAGGAACGTTACATACCATCGTAGAGGCCGCCCACAAAGCGGGCGTGAGGAGTCCAGCCGTCCTAGTAGTTGGGCAGGTCGTCGAAATCAGGCAGCAGCTGAAAAAACATCTCGGGTGCGTGTTCATATGAGTCGGAGACCCTTCAGGGTACTGTTGATCAGGCCTGCCCAAGGTGAAGATGATCTCCCCGAGCTCGACGGATTAGAGATAATTCGATTTAAGGGAATCAGGCTTGACCCCCACATCGATACAGATGAGCTTCAAGATGCCTTGACCGAGGGCGCGGACTACCTGGTCTTCACCAGTGCAACTGCCTTACCCCTTTTGATCCAGCTCCTTAGGAAGACAGATATGTGGGGCAGGTTCCTAAACGTAGTGGATAGGTCAAAAGTGGCGGCGATCGGCCCCAAGACAAGGAATGCCCTGATCCAACACGATATAAAGGTCGACATCGTACCCAAGGATTACTGCTCAAAAGGATTGGCCGAGGCTCTGATCGATGTGATGGCCGACAATAAAAGAATATTGACATTCCGATCGTTGGAGGCATCCGATGAACTCGCCTCGATGCTCCGCGTAAGAGGCGCCGAAGTACGAGAGATCAGATTCTACATGGTTAAGCCCACCAAGGAACTGGAAGACGCAGCGAGGAAGGTGAGCTCTAAGAGCATCGAGGCCGTGGCCTTCACCAGCTCCTCAGCCGTCCATCTTTTGGATGATGAACTCAGAAAGCGGGGGTCGTCGCTGGCTGATGCCTCTAGTGAGAGAATCCACATCTTCTCTATAGGTCCCTCAACGTCACGAGCTCTTGGAAGGTTGGGTGTAAGAGGCGTCATCGAAGCCCAGCCTCATACCGTTACAAGTCTAATGGAAATCGTGTGGAGCCATAGGGGGGAGCTAAGGGGCTGAGCTTAAAAGATTTTGACGTAGAGCTCCTCGACCAGCTGCAATACAGTTTCCCTCTAGATGAGCGGCCATTCGAAACAATCTCACGAAATCTCGGGGTAGAGGAGAAGCCGCTGTTGGATAGAGTAAGTGGACTCCTCAACAACGGCATCATCCGCAAGATAGCTTTTCTTGTAAACCAGAGGTCGACGCGCTACAGAAAAGTAGCTCTCATCGGAGCCAAAGTCCCGGAGAAGAGTATTCTGAAAGCAGTAAGTACAATCAACTCGAGAAAAGTTGTCGCCCACAACTACCTAAGAAACCATGAAAGATACAACGTATGGTTTACATTCAAGGCCGAGACCCTAGACGAGCTGTACGAGGGAGTGGAGGAGCTTATGGCCAAGGCGGAGATCAGGGATTTCGTGGTGTTGCCCAGCAAACGCGTATACAAAATCAGCTATATCAAGTATGATCTGGAGAACGGGGTTCCGAGATGCCCTACGAGGATCGAACCCGTGAGCGTGCCGACGCTTGAAGAGTTGGGCGTTGACGTTAGCCTCGCCTTAAGCTTAGCCATGGGTATAAAGGCTGAGAAGAACCCCCTCGGTTCACTTGCCCGTAGACACGGCATTGGTGAAGGTGAGTTGTTGGATCTGTTACACGAGCTCGCACATAAAGGAGTCATAAGAGATTGGGGCGCCGTGCTCGATGGTGGGAGACTAGGTTTCGTGGTGAATGCCATGGTCGTCCTGAGATTACCGGTCGAAAGGGTGGTGGACATATGCCTAGAGATCGTCAAGCGGTTTGAAGAAGTATCGCATTGTGTTGAGAGGGAGGTCGCCCCCGGTAGATGGGAGTACCCCGCCTACTTCGTCACTCACGCCCGAGAGAGGAAGACCATAGACCTCTTCGTCGAGCGAGTTAGAGATGCGCTCCGCTTGGAGGAGTGCCTCCCCCTCTACAGCGTCGCGAACCTAAGAAAGGCAAGGCCCATCGTCATGTGAGGCGTATACGGATGATCAACCTAACCAGACTCGTCGGCGGGAAAGAGACGGTGTCCGCCCTGATTAGAGGCGATAAAGAAACGCAGGGGAGGTGGGTGAGCCACGCGCCGGTCGTAGTATGGAACGTCACGAACATCTGCAACCTTAGATGTATACACTGCTACGCCAACTCACTCGCCTCAAAACCGAGAGGCGAACTCACCACCGAGGAAGGATTGAAATTAATCGATAACCTCGCGTCCATCGGTGTCCCCCTTCTAATCCTCTCAGGGGGTGAACCACTGTTACGAGAAGATATCTTTGAGCTGTGCCGACACGCCGTGAAGTCGGGCATAAAGACGGTGTTCTCTACGAACGGCATAGACATAAATGAGAGTGTGGTGGAGGCGTTGAAGAGGGCGGGTGCCAGCTACGTAGGCGTGAGCGTCGACGGCTTAAAGAAGACTCATGAGCGAATTCGAGGGGTCCAAGGATGCTTTGATAGGGCGATGGAGGCTCTTGAACTATTAAAGGAAAGTAGGTTGAAGACCGGGATAAGGTTTACGGTTAACAGACGGAACATTGGAGAGTTGGAGTCGATATTCGACCTCATGATTGAGAGGGAGATACCTCGCATCTGCATCTATCACCTTGCCTACTCCGGAAGGGGGATGAACGTTCGTGGTGAAGACCTCTCCACACCTGAGCGGAGGTGGCTTCTGGACTTTCTGATAGCAAAGAGTCTGGAGTTCAAAGGTGAAGTGGATGCAGACGTCGAGACCGTAAACTCGCCTGCCGATGGAGTCTACACGTACCTGAAGCTATGGGAGGTGGATAAAGGCCTCGCAGCTAGAGCTATGAAGATCCTCAGGAAGTATGGCGGCGACCCCACAGGTTACAAGGTGGCGAACATCGACCACCTGGGTCTGGTGCACCCAAACCAGTTCTGGTGGGATCATATGCTAGGTAGTGTCAGAAACGAAAAGTTCAACGCGGTTTGGTTTGAGTCCCGGAACCACCTCCTCCTCAAACTCCGCTCCAAGTGGAAATACGTCAAGGGGAGGTGTGGCCGCTGCCGCTACAAAGGTGTCTGCGCCGGCTACAGGCTGAGAGCGCTCAGAGTCCACGGCGATGTCTGGGCTGAGGATCCGGGTTGTTTTTTGAGTGAGGAAGAGATCAGTTGAAGTCAGAAGAGGCTTGGGACTTCTCGTTCAAGCCCTTTATCGTTATATGGGAGGCTACGAGGGCCTGCCTGCTAGCGTGCAGACACTGTAGGGCCGAGGCCATAACGAGGAGACATCCTAGGGAGCTGACCACCGATGAGGTCTTCACCCTCATAGACCAGATCGTTGATTTCGGCGAGCCTCACCCCTTATTCGTGATAACCGGAGGGGATCCGCTGATGAGATCAGACATCTATAGGATCATCAGGTACGGGTCCAACAGGGGTTTAAGGGTCACGATCTCCCCTAGTGTGACTCCGCTACTGACCGATGATAACCTGCTGAGGCTCAAGGAGGCTGGGATCTCCGCCCTGGCCCTGAGCCTAGACGGATCTGGCGAGGAGATACACGACGGATTCAGGGGGGTCGAGGGAGTCTACGAGCGGACCTTGGAGGTGATGCGGCTCATGGAAGTGATCAATCTACCACTCCAGGTAAACACGACCGTGACGAGGCTCAACATCGATGACCTACCCAACATCTTTCGGTATATCTATGACTTAAATGCGATGACGTGGAGCGTCTTCTTCCTTGTCCCCACGGGCAGGGGCAAGGTGGAAGATGAGATCTCGCCCCAAGAGTACGAAGATGTTCTGAACTTCATCTACGATGCATTTAAGTATGGCGTTCCGGTGAAGACCACAGAGGCACAACACTTCAGGAGAGTGACACTGCAGAGACAGGAGTGGGAGAAGCGGGGAGTAGACCATGAAGGAAAGATGAAGTTAAGCCAGAAATATCATGAGCTTAGGACACGTCTAACCACCCTGATGGGAGATGCACCGTCAAGACCAGCCTCCAGGTCGTTCAGCACCCACCGGCCCAGCTTCAGCGTCAACGCGGGGAAGGGGTTCATCTTTATCTCTCATGTAGGAGATGTTTACCCGAGTGGCTTCCTACCGTTCAAAGTGGGGGATATAAGGATGAAGTCAATCACGGAGATCTACCGGGGGAGCACAGTGCTGAGAGAACTCCGAGACCCATCGAAGCTCAAGAGTAAGTGTGGTAAGTGTGATTACAGGTTTGTCTGCGGAGGTTCGAGATCGAGGACTTATGCGCTGACTGGCGACTACCTGGAGGCGGAACGCTATTGCGTATACGAGCCAGTAACTCACAGTCAAATAGATACTTGAAGTCTGTTACCAAGGCGATGAGACGGTTATAATAATTCATAATGCACATTCAAGAGTTGCTTTTCTAAAAAGAAAAGATTATTCTCTCTTCCGTCTCAACGCGTAAGCGATCCCTATGCCTATGATGAGCCCCACGACTAGGCCTAGATAGAGGCCAAATCCCTCATTTGCTCCAGTCTCTATCTCTAAAATCCTATTTTCAAGCTCTTTTATCGCTGACTGTAGCTGAGTCTGGGCCTGTGTCACGTCGCTTAGCTGTTTCTGGGTGTCGTTCAGAGCTGACTCTGTGGTGGCTAGCTTCGTTTGTGTGTCCGTCAGCTTCTTCTCGGTATCGTTTAGAGCCGTTTTAGAGATTTCTAGTTCTGTTTCAGCTTCCTTCAGCTCTCCCTCTTTATCTTTAAGCGTTGCCTCTAGTTTGGAGATGGCCTCTTTCATAGCTTCATCGATGTCCACGCCTTTCATGGCCTCTCCAAGTTTGGCGGAAGCTTCAGCCAAATCGATGGCATTCTCCGCTATCAGCTTTGCCTCGACGAACTTTTCTGTGTAAAACGTGGGATTATGGAGTCCCTTGCTCGCATCTGCCTCGACGGACTCATAGGCGGCCTTCGCTTCCTCCACGAGAGCAGTGGAGGCATTCAGCGTCGTAAGTGCGTTGAAGAGGACTTCTTCTGGGACTCCCTCTGTGATGAGAGAATGTAGCGTTGAGTTTGTGTGTTCTATGGCGGTGGTAGCGTCTTCGATGAGGGTGGAAATAGAGGATTCCTCCTCTTCGAACCACTCATGTATCTCGTTTAGCTCTCTGACTGCTACTTCGTTGCTGATGATGCCTTCGAGCACGCCGTGGCAGTTACCACATGTTAACGGCCTGCCTTCCTCTATCTCGAAGGTGTGGCCTGTGGCGGCGGGTTCCTCCTCGCTGAAGTAGGGTTTAGTGTACATGTGGCAGCTTTCACATCCGACTTCTGCGAGGCCGTGGGGGCCTTCCTTCCAGTACTCGTACTGTGGATGGTGTAGGAGTGTGGTTCCACCTGTGTGGCAGGCACCGCAGAGATCTGCGGCAGGCTCGATTCGGAGTTGATGTTCGTTTTCACCGTGGGGGTCGTGGCATGCTGCACAGGTGATCGTGTCCAACGGCTCATCTGGAGACGCGGTTTCACCCTTCAGCTCTGTGAGAAATCCCTGCGTTGTTCTGCAGGGCATACACCCCGTGATATCAGGCCTGTCCAACGCCAGCAGATCTGGCAGTGACGCAGCGTGAGCTGATTCATTCCACTCGGAGAAGGTTGTTTGCATGTCTTCGTGGCAGCTGCCGCAGAGCTCGGCGCTCAAGGTCTTGGTCATCTCCATGCCTTCACCGTGACACTGTTCACAGGTTACACCTTCCAAGGCATATGTATCGGTTTCGGCGCTGTAGCCTGTTGTATGGCATCTTAAACAGGAGCTCGGTTTTCCATCTTCCTCCCATGCGGCTTGGAATACGGGGTCGGAGTAGGCCTTTGCGTGCATCGTTGAATTCCATCCAGAGTATTGCTCTGCATGGCAACTAGCACAGGCTTCAGAGCCCAAGTATTCCACGGGTTCTTGAGGTGCAAGTGCTCTTGGCATCCATATTTGTAATATGATTATAGCTGAGAAAAGAGTTGGAATTAACAACGCAAGGAGTTTCTTCATGCCTCATCCCTTGTGTAATAAATCATCAATTAGTTCTTTTTAACTATTCATAAGACATGTCTTCACTTTGAAAGATGGGTATTATTTTTATGCCAATTGTATATGCAAGTGCTCCAAACGCTAGCACGCCAGCGGTGGTGATCCACTCTGCCCAAGTGGGTGCGTAACGCCCGATTTGGATGATGGAAAGAGGGGGGATAATCAGGCCGGAAACCGTTACGTTCCACCTGTTTATGACCAAGCCCGCGGTTATAAAAAGGGATGCGGTGAATAAGCCTGTCTTAGAATGCCTCAGTCTAGGAAAGATTAGAATAACAGCGGGTATCATCCCTCCGAGGATTATTTCTCCTCCCCAGAACCATGGGCTATTGGGACCAGTGATCAACAGTGCCAGTGCCTCGCTCCGAAGTGGCAAATATTGATAGCTCATCGCAACGATGTCCCAGGCTTTGATGAACAGATAAACTATCAAAGCGAAGCCTGAGATTTTCCCTAGATCGGAAAGAAGCTGTGTCTTAATTACGTCTCTCCGCATGATCGTCGAGGTAATTAGAGATACCAGGATGATGAGGGCCGGGCCAGCCGCCATTGCGGACGTGATGAACATCACCGGCATATTAGGCTTATACCATATAGGACGGGCACTCACAACGCCGTATATGGCTCCAAGTGAGGCCTGATGAAGGAGAGACAGGATCGCCCCCATGAACGCGAAGAAAGGCATCACGTCGTGGAGTTTGCCGCCAAGTTTATGTAGCATTGGGAGTCTTTTAAAGTTCTCGCTCTCTCCTACGATTGGTAGGAACTCAACCCCAAGAACCATGGTGTAGAGTGTGATACACATCGAAACCTCCCACAGCACTGAGTGGGTGTTCCAGTAGGCTAAGGTATGCCAGAATCTCAGGGGTTGCCCTATGTCTAGCAGAAGTGACAAGACCGCCATGGTGTAGCCGATCAAGCCGAGGAAAACGGCCACCCTAGTAACTGGTTTATACTTCTCAATTTTGAACATGTAGACGGTTGCTGAGACCATAAATGCCCCCGCGCTGAGGGCTATGGAGGATAGATCTACCGTTATCCAGAGACCCCATGGAACAATATTGTTCATGCCTGTCACCGTAAGTCCCTCGGTGAAGACGACGAAGGCGGCTTGGGCTCCCAGCGCGATGATTAATACTAATGCTGAAATCCAGATAGTGAATGGAATTGAAAGCTTCATCACATTCATACCTCTCTTAGGGCGGCAAATAATACACTCGGGGCTCTACTCCCAGCTCCTCTCTCAGCCTAAACGCCTTGTTCTGAGTGAGCAGCTTCGATACCTCGCTATCGGGGTTGATTAGGTCACCGAAGTGTCTAGCTTCAACAGGGCAGATATTGACACATGCAGGCGTCGCAGACCGATCTACTCCAGGCATCAGCCCTCTTTCTAGGCCTGCATCTATCCTGTGAACGCAGAAGGTGCATTTTTCGACGACTCCCTTGGAGCGTCTTGGCACCTCAGGGTATCCCCACGTGGGAGAGTATTCGAAGGGTTCTTTGTATTCTCTCCAGTTGAAGGATCGGGCGCCATAGGGGCACGCCACCATACAGTACCTACACCCTATACATCGGTCATAGTTCATCATTACGATCCCGTCTTTTCTTTTGTAGGTGGCTTTTACAGGGCACACATCCACGCATGGTGCTTTCTCACAGTGCATGCATGGCCTAGGCATAAACAGCGTTTTCGTGTTAGGAGAGGTTCCTATCTTCTCGGTGAACACATAGTTCCAGTAGATGTCAGGAGGCACGTTGTTCACGGCCTTACAGGTGTAGGTGCAGAAGTTACATCCCGTGCATTTACCTTGGTCTATAATCATCCCCCACTTGAAGTCCTGTTTCTGAGATAGGCGGGGTGGGCTCTGCGTGGTCGGGGTACTCAGAAGAAATGTGAGGGATTTTATGGGGGTTAACTGAACGAGAGCAGCGAGGGCTCCGGCGGTTCCCGCGATCTTGATGAAATCTCTTCGACTTAGTTTGCGCTTCATCAGGTTTCCTCTTCTTGCGTGTTGCCCCTTATGGGCTGCCTTGAATTGGAGAGGTAAAGTGATGTCTTCATCACTGCTTGACGCACACGGGTGTAGTACTCTGTGGCTTTTGATCTTGTCACGACCTGGAAAGCTATGAAACCAAATATTAGACCTACGAGGATTCCTATCATCGGTTCCTCATATTTGTTGTTGGCCTCTTTCTCTATCTTCGATACTTTGGTCTCGAGGTCCAGAACTTGTGTCTCTAGGTTTGTAGGGGTTTTAGTATGAAGTAATTCTTGGAGTTGCATTAAATCAAATCTGGCATGAATGTTTCCGCCGTGGCATTGGGAGCAGGCTCCGGACGATATTGTGAAGGAGTGTCCTGTGGAGGTGGGGCCTCTGTGCCTCGGCTTGTCCGGTAGGCGATACATATGGCAGTCAGTGCAGTCTAATCCTTCGTTTGCATGAGTACCAATTGCAAACTCTCTATACTCTTTTCCATGGCAGGAGGAGCAGAGATTAATCACATTAGGGATTCTCAACATCATAGGGTGATCCTCGTGGCAACTCACGCATTTGACATCTATTTCGCCGTGGTTGCTCTTCATCCACTCATCATAAGACACCTTGTGACAGGTGCCGCAGAAGGCGGCTGTCTCGTTGACTATCATCTCAGCGGGTGGGTGTTTTCCTAAGTAGGGAACGTGGCATGACTCACATGTCACACCATCGAAAGCGTATTCTCCTGTGGAGGGTTCATACCCCGTGGTGTGGCAATTCAGACAGTAACCCGGCTTCCATTGTTCTTCCCACATATCTTGGAAAGAAGAACTGTTAAATGCGTTCGCGTGGTTTGTGTCCATCCATGTCTCGTACTGTTCCTTATGGCACTGAGCACAATAGTTAGATCCTTTATACTCCTCATACTTTTCGCTAGTAGTAGTAACCAGTAGGTCAGAGGATAATACAGCTTGCGTAAATAATAAAATGATTAAGAGAGAAAAACTTATTATGTACAGGGTGGATGTAACTATTTTTTCCATATTATGTTTCACCTTATTTTTTCAATATATATTAAACATTACTTATTTATATATTTAATAAAAATATATTCTTAGTATATATTTCATTTTTATTTTTTATTTATTTTTTATTATTTTTATTGATAATTTATTTTTATTTGATTGTGCTTGCTTGAATTCAATTTATAATTAATATAATATATTTTATCCATATTACATTTATTAATATAATGAGAAGTATATACTTATTTATAAAAAGTTTATATATGAGAAAGAAATATAAACTTTATAGGAATGATATATTCTAAATGAATGATATGATTAATAAGAAGAAAACCAAGAGGTCGAAACATGAAAAGAATAAAACGAAAGTTTATTCTTAGGCCCCACTTCTTTGCAATGTTAATAGTCGTCGGTTTTGCATGCTATCTTGCAGCACCTAATCTTATACTTCCCTCAACAGAGGCCGCTACTTCGACCTCATTATCGTTTGCCTATGTAAATGATGTTCCCCAATTATCGAAGAGTAACTGCATTGTTTGCCACACTGAACACTCCGGCGGGATGATAAACGATTTCGGAAAAGACTTCATGACCCACGACCACTCAATCGAGGCTATAGCTTCTATAGACTCAGATGGAGATGGTTTCACAAATCAAGAAGAGTTTGAAGCAGGAACCTTGCCAGGCGACCCTGACGATCACCCACCCACACCAACACCCACACCAACACCCACACCAACACCCACACCAACACCCACACCAACACCAACTGCCACGGTTACGACCACTACCCAAAAGGAAACAACTTCAAAAAAAAGTGGTTCCAGTGACGGTGAAACGGCGTTAGATTCTCTAGTCAACTGGTTGCTTTCCATGAGAGAGTTGATCAAAATGACCGTCAAGTACGGTGTTCCCGCCGTACTGATCGCCGGTATTATCCATATGGTGAAGAGGAGTCACTGATCAAAAGGAAGAGGTAAATGAGTGAGGAAAAGATCGAGAGATGGAAAATCGCTGATAGAGTAGCACACGCACTCCTAATGTTAGGTGTCCTCTTAGCCATATTGACGGGGCTGATTCTCTTCGACAGCGATCTGTTCCAATTTCTTGGTCTCTTGTTTGTGGGTTCGACGAGATCTTTAATCCACCGGGTTGCAGCGATCATATTGGGTGCTTCAGCCATTATCCATTTATCAAGTAGAGCCCTGAATCGGAAGACCGAAGTGCTTCCGACCCGGAAAGACATTCGAGACTTTTTTACAATTGGCCTTCACTGGTTCGGCCTTACGAAGGAATATCCGGAAATAGGTTTCCACCACCCAGGAGAGAAATTTTTATACTGGGGAGCGGCTTTTACTGGTCTTCTACTGACGGGGATCTCAGGGATATTGCTTTGGTTCCCAACCATTGCGCCGGACCTTTACGGTTTAGCGTTATGCGTTCACGATATAGGCTTCGGCGTGATCTGCATAGCTATCGCCGGTCATTTAATGCTTTCGATCAACCCGATGAACAGGCCAGTTTTGAAAGCGATGTTTACTAACGGACTGGTGAGTAAAACCTGGGCTGCAAAGCACCACCCCGCTTGGTGGAAAGAACTATCCCATCAAAAGACTGGTGATGTGGTAGATATTCACGTAAAATCCTCTATTACTAAAAATCCCGACTAAATATACAAAGACGTT
>JABAOH010000805.1_pt1 | contig 89217 bp, 77 predicted proteins | sample 7062181 | NCBI WGS metagenome assembly JABAOH01 (sample SAMN14538630, study PRJNA623070) | marine sediment metagenome | biome: marine biome [ENVO:00000428]; feature: marine pelagic biome [ENVO:01000023]; material: deep marine sediment [ENVO:00002113]; isolation source: pool of 5 deep marine... | reverse complement strand
CCCCCACGGAGCCCTTCACAACGAGGAACCCCCCGCAGGGCCTCCCGTAACAAGGATCCCCTGCTGCTATTAGCTGTTGAAGCGAACAAAGCAAATGGGCATATTCGCTGAATATGCCCATTGATAAACGCGCTCGAAAGCTTCGGGAATCGTGCCTTATCGGACCATCGTGAGCTTTCGGGCAACTGTGATCTTTCCTATCTTCGCCCGGCAGAAATAGACACCTGAACCGACGAGTTCTCCCCCATCGTTTCGCCCATCCCAGCGAAGGAGAAGACCGCTCTGCGATGCAGGTCCGTTGAAAAGCTCTCGGATCTTGCGGCCGTTCACGTCGTAAATTGACACACTCAAAGGGCCGGGCGCCGGTAGCGACAATAGAATCTGTGTTGCTGTCCCCTCTCCAAAAGGATTGGGAGCGCTCAGGATGGAGAATCCAGGAACGGCCGGCTTCGGCTCCACTCCCACAATGCTTGTAATCCCGAAAAATGCACCAATCTGCGTCGGATCCACCCTGGGATAAAGATCATCTCTATCGGTTGAAAAACTCCCATGGCCCATGAAGTGAATGTTGTAATAGGGAACCTCCAACGTACTATTCTCAACCGGATCAACAACCTCTACGAAACCCATATTAACCGGTTCCCCGCATACCAGGCACGTGTAGATGCCGTGCGTCATATGATCGATTGCGTAGAGCGATTCGGGCATCGGGGTGCGGGGCAACGAATTGATGCTGGCCGCCATTACCGATGCCAGTTCGCGACCGTCTGGCATTCCGTTGTTGTTCTCATCCAGGATTGTGGGATCCAGACCGAAAAACGGCTCTTCTGCGTCCGTCAATCCGTCGCCATCCGAATCCAGATCGACGGGCACCCAGTGCGCCGTTCCATCCCCGGAGAGGACAGTTTTCAAAACTGACGGTAGTACTCGACCGTCGTTATAAGTGCCATCAAAAACGAATCCACCATGAGCTAATGTGTGCAGCCCTACGAACGGGACATTCACCGAAAGACCCTCGAGAGGATTCACAATCCTCGCCAAGCCCATGTTGAACGTGGCGCCGCAAATTTCGCACTGTTCAACGCCGTCCATTTGCAGTTCCAGCATGTAGGGTTGATCTGGGTGCGCTTCCCGAGGAAGCTGCGCGATGAGCGGCAAAAGTTCCTCGGACACTTGGGGTCCATCCTTCACAGTATCATCATCTGTATCGGCGTCTGCGGGATCGGTATTGAAAGGCGGTTCTTCCTCGGTATTCAGGTAATCGTTATCGGGATCGATCCCACCCGTTGGGAGCAAATGATCCGTGCTCCCGAGGTGGGGCATAAGGATCTTTATCAAAGCGTGCAGATCAACCCTGCCCAGATGAAAAAATCCATAGTACCCAAGACTTCCATGCTCCAAGTAGTGCAAGGCAATATAAGGAATATCGACCGATAATCCTCGCCAGAGGTGCTGGATCGTCATATAGCCCATGTTCACTTCCTGACCGCAGGCAAAGCATTCCTCCAAACCCATGAGCAGGTGGTCTTCAATTTCGACGCCGAGCGGCGGAGAGTTGATGAGCTGACCCAGTAGGAGGGCTATCTGTACGCCATCCAGAATCTGGTTCTCATCGGTATCCGATGTTTCCCAATTGTTACCTGAAATAACCTCTTCGGCTACAGATAGATAATCCTGATCCAGGTCATCTGCGACGTACAGCCAATGAGGGTTTTGGGCAGCTGCGGGAAATGCTGCGGTTCCGGCCATCAAAGCAAGCGAGGCAGCGACTCTAGTAACCATCATCGGAAGTCGCCGCGCAGGAGGATTGAACAGTACCGATCCGGTACCATAGCGCTGAAGACATTCCATATGGATCCGCCGATAATCGCGAATGAGTCCCGGCGTCACATGGCATGACGGGCAAGCCCAATGGAAAAGCATCTCTTGATCAGCCGGATCGATTTCATTCGGAGCGTATGGGCTTTTAATGAATGCTTCCACGCAGCAAGATGGATATCCGAAGAGCTGCCCCTGCATTCTGGTCACATCCGGAGTATCCTTCAACCGCGTCCCTTCAAAACGTCTCCTATACAGGTCCGTATAGCTTCGGCGTTTCGCAAAGACCGTCTCGTGAACACTCCGCCCAATTCTGGTTCGTCTGTCGACGGTTTCCAGGGCAAGACCCTCGGAACGAATGGCCTTGCGGGCCTCGTCGCTGATTGGCTTCTCCCAACGACTGAGCGGCTTTAATCCATAACGAGTTAGTAAAACAAGGTAGGCAAGTTCGAAATCGAATTGAGTGATTCCAGGAGGTGACATGGCGCCCTCCTTACGTGCGGAAGTAAACGATGTGGGGACCTTTTTGGGGAGACGTATTGGATCGGCGTTTCCTAGGTTCGCTGAAGGAAAAACAGCACGCTCGAACGCCAATATCAATGATGACAATGATTAGCGGGAGTGCCGCCGAATGCTTAAAGCGCTACTCGATACGCGCGCTGACACCGAAATAGCGGCCAACCAAATACGACCTCCCTATTAAATATACATAAAAGTTTCTGGTAAAATGTCAAGTTCTTATTAGGATTGGCGGCATCATGCTCTGCACATCCAACACATTCCCATGCGAGTCTGGGCCTATACCCGAGACTCAGCCATCCTCAGCTAATTCTTGACGATTTTAACCCACTCCCCTTTCTGAACGCGATCGCTGAGAGTCATGCCGTTGAGTAAGGCAAGTTCCAGCCACATGTCCTGGTCCACTCCCAAAGCTCCCAGCACGGTGGCTAAATCCCCGCTCTTTGGCGCTTGCTCGATGCGCAAAACGCTGGGCTTTTTGTTGAGGGCCGCATGATCCTGGAGTTCATCAAACCCACTCATTACCTGTGTAAATACAGGAAAGTAATCGCCATAGAGCTCTGCCGTGGTGAAACCATGGAATATATAAACTTTTTGATCTTTAAGAATGAAATAAGAAAGAACGCGCAGCTCTTTATCCCCATCCATCACACTGGTCTGCAGAACGGTTGCAGGGAACCCATGGACCGTGGTGGATACTCGGCGCTTCACGGTGGCTTCATTCTTTGCTGCAAAATCATCCGCCTCCTGTTGCGGATTCGCGCTTTTTCCCAGAGTCAGCTGAATAGCTGCTTTCTTATCGGGAGGCGTCATTTGCACTCTGGCGGGAGTATTGACCGGCGTCCAATTTGCGGGCACCGGGAACTTGAAACGCAATTTTGGATGGTAGAACGTCTGATTCTCGAAATACCCCTGCTGGGGATCATCTCCATAAACGATTCCGTTGATCTTCTGTACATAATGGTACTTTTCACGTTTGAGCGGACGATAGAGCGCTTTACTCTGCCAATCATCGGCTAGCTGGTGGACCCGCACTTCCCGATCACCCGGGTCAGGATGCGTGGACAGGAATGAAGGGAGACCCTGCCCGCCTTCGTCGCGCATGCCTTTAAGCGTCCTGAAAAAGCCGGCCATTTTATGAGCATCGTAGCCCAGTTTGGAGGAATACTCGACCCCGAGCACATCGGACTCAGATTCTTGCTCGCGACTGAATTTCAAAAACAACAGACCGAGTCCCGCGCCGGCCACATCGGCGAATTTCCTGAATTCTTCCGAGATCAACGATCCCAGACCCAGCCCGAGACCGGCAAGCTGTGCTCGGGAGATCTGCTCGGCGCTGTGCCGCGCAGTTACGTGCCCGATTTCATGCCCCAGAACGCCGGCCAGTTCGTCTTCGGAATTGAAATGGGCAAGAATGCCGCGGGTCACATAGACGTACCCCCCAGGGAGCGCGAAAGCATTCACAACCGGACTATCCAATACTCGAAATGTGTATTCCAGCTGGGGGCGATGCGATTTCTTTGCAAGCGATTGACCCAGATCATCGACATAGCTAGCGAGCTTCTGGTTTTTATATAGCCCGTATTCGGCCACAATCTGAGGATCGGCTTCCTTCCCCATCGCGATTTCCTGGGATTCGCTAACGAGTGAAAAGGTGCGCTTGCCGGTTACATAATCCGTCGTGCACCCATTTCCCAATAACACGGAAGTCAGCGCGGCTAATATTACGACTTTCACTAAGCGCGTATGCAAAATCATGAGACGCCTCCCTTTGATAGCGTTCATGCGAGTACCTTGTCCAACTCCAACTGCAATGAGCATCATATAACCGATCGTTGCAGACTTCTATAGCTAAGAAACCGTTCGCTTGATAGGGGTTCGATCACGGCACCTTCACCGTGCTATTCCGGTCCCGGAAAACGCAACGCTTCGGAAATCTCAATCCAAACCCGCGGAATCCGAGCCGCCCAAGCAGAGCCAGATAAACACAAAAGTAGCTGATAATGTAAGATATAGGAAATAATTTCTATTGTAAACTCATCAATTGGGTTTGCCTTGCGCATGGAGTTTTTTTCATTAAATTTCTAAATAAGAATATATGGTATTATATGTCCTTATTATTTGGAGGTTCCTATGCGCAACTCTCTAAATGTATTCGGCCAGATAAGCATTGCGGCTCTCGCCCTGGTGATGGTTTTCCCAATTGCGGCAGCTGGAGAGGCCATTACCCTTTCCCCGATTAAGGACAATACGCTGTATCAGCAGGCCTCGGGCAACTTGAGTAACGGTGCCGGCAGCCACATTTTCACGGGCAAGAATGCATCGGGACTCGTACGGCGGGCACTACTTGCTTTCCCCATTGCGGATAGTATTCCAGCCGGGGCAACTATAGACAGCGTGAGCCTGATGCTATTTATGTCCCGTACTCGGAGCGGTGCGCAAGTCAACGAACTCCACGTCGTTATAAGCGATTGGGGCGAAGGAGCCTCAAACGCAACGGGCAACGAAGGGGCTGGCGCCACATCGATGCTTGGCGACGCTACCTGGATCCACACTTTTTTCAGCACATCTTTTTGGACAAACCCAGGCGGAGATTTTTCACCTGCGATCAGTGCCAGTCAAACTGTCGGCGGAATAGGATCTTACACATGGACGAGCACTCAGATGGTCACCGATGTTCAGACGTGGCTGGACAATCCTTCGGCTAATTTCGGCTGGATCATCGTCGGCAATGAGGCTTCCAGCACTACATCAAAGCGCTTTGACTCGCGAACAAATGCCACGTTGTCGCAGCGCCCTGTGCTCTTTGTCAGGTATTCCGTCTCAGTTCCCGTGGAGAAGGAGACTTGGGGCGGAATAAAAGCCATTTATAGATAGCAGTAGGCCAGGCATCCAAGTATATTGCCGGGCAGATCAACTTAAACGCGCTGGCGAGAGGTAACTCACCCGCCTGCGAATTTCCATTTCAACCCGGTTGGCTTAATTGGAAAGGATTCCAACTCGGTCAGCCAAATTTTGCTTTGATTATTCCCTTATTGATTTTCGTGTTCGGATGCAGACAGCGCAATCTTTATTGCTCAATCAACCTTAATACGTTGAAAGAATCGCCTTGCAGCAATCAAGACGCAATCGCCTTTCACTTTTGACACGTCAATTCAAGAGGTTACAACTGTAAGCCCACTAACCCCTTAGTGCCCAACGCAGAATATTGCTCAACCTCGGAGGAGTGCCTTGCATCAAGATTGCGACTCGAAAGATCCGTCCGCCCGCCCACACGAAGAACAGTGTAAACAAAAGAATTCCAACCAAGCCAATCCAGGGCTGCCACACGGGCACACCGGCTGGCGTACTGAGTCTGAGCAGCATCAGCATCGGTGTAAACAATGGAAACAAAGACAGACCCGTAGCAAAAGGCGCCAGGGGAGCTTCCACCACAGGTACCAGGACGAACATTGGCAGCAGAACCGGCAGCATAGCAGGAAGAGTTAGAGATTGAGCTTCTTTTGTGTCATTGCACGTTGCGCCAAGCGCTGCGAGCATCGACCCAATCATGACAATGGCCAGAAGCATAAATGCGAAAAACCAGGGTATGAGATGGTATGGAATGTATTCCCCAAGCCCCATGTGCCTGAGGGCGATAATCCCCCCGATTACATAAACCGCAGCGCTTGTCAGCGACACTGCAACTCCGCCGAGGAGCTTGCCCATCATGAACTGAAATGGTTTGATCGATCCAAGAAGGACTTCGGCAATTCGCTGGGATTTTTCTTCCATAACCGATTGAAGGAGCGGCACTGCTCCCATCATGATCATTAAAAACATCAGCATCGTCATGATTAATGGTATCCCGACCGCCTCCCCCTCATGGCTCTGCCGAGCGTCCAGGACTTCACCAGTTTCTGGATCGACAGCGACAAGACCGAAACCTTCCACGTCCACCCACGTGAAGAGATCCTTGACGGCTGATTCATCAATTCCAGCCCCTGCCAGACGCTGACGTCGCAAATTGTTATTGATCGGCCGGACCAACCAGCGGCGCAGATCGTCCAATGCCGCATTCTTCGAATAGTAAGCGATCCGATAGCCCTCGGGATCCTCACCAGGATGCAGCACACTCGGTCCGATTTCGACAAATGCGTGAAGTTGACCATCACGCACACCGTTTGACAGTTCCAATCGCTGCGCCATTGGATTTGCTGCATCCGGTTCCACGATTTCGATCTCATAAGCGGGCCTTATTTTTTCTCCCGTCTCCTTGTCGAAAACATTCGTTGCGTTTCGTTCTTCCGCCGCTTCAACGAGAGCTTCCGCCACCAAACCCGATCGATCCACGATGGCCAGTCTCTGGTCGGTGGTATCGACGCGGTCCTTGAAGAGCGCCATCCCGATTGCGCTTCCTCCCATGAGGATCGGCGCCAGCACGAGACCAATGATAAATCCCTTCGTCCGTACCGCAGCTTTATACTCGCGCCTGGCAAGCCATATTACCTTACGCATCGTTCACCTCCCTTGCTTCTGGACCGGCAATCCGGAGAAAGATGTCGTGAAGTGAAGGCTTCGAGATTTCGAAACTGTTGATCCGAGTTTTTTTCATAATCTCCGTCAACACTTGATGCGGATCACAATCCCGAGTTATCCGCAACTCCTGCACTTGCCCGAAGTCATTGATCTTTTCCACACCTCGAAGATCCTTGAGCACGGAAGCACCGTCCCCTGTTCGAATTCGTATTGTGTCGTAACCATATTCATCCTGTATCGATGCCAGCGTACCGTTGAGCACTTTCCTGCCCTTGAAAATCATAAAGATGAAATCGCACATCCTCTCGGCAACGCTCATATCATGCGTACTGAAAATCACCGTCGTTCCCTTGGATTGCAGATCCAGCACCGCTGTCCTGAGGATGTCGGCATTCACTGGATCCAGTCCGGTGAAAGGCTCGTCAAGTATGAGGAGTTCCGGCTGGGATACAACGCTGGCAATGAATTGAACCTTTTGACTCATCCCCTTGCTCAACGAATGAACCTTTTTATTCGCCCAATCACTCAAGTCGAGCCGCTCCAGCCATCGCTCGACTTCGCTACTTACGTCCTTTCCGCTCTTGAGCCCTCCATAAAACTTGAGAACCTCGCGCACTTTCATGTTTTTGTAAAGCCCGCGCTCCTCCGGGAGGTAACCGATGCGGTAGGTACAGGCTCCATGGACCTCTTCACCGAACACGCGAATCGAACCTTTATCCGGATAGAAGATATTCATGATCATGCGTAGCGTCGTAGTTTTCCCGGACCCGTTAGGCCCGATGAAACCGTATATACTTCCCTGCGGAACGGATAGTGACAAGTCGTTTACTGCGATGGTGCTGCCAAAAGTCTTTGTAACGTTCTCCAGCTCTATAACGGCCATTATGAAACTCTCCTTGCGAGGCGCAGCAGCTTCGCAACAGCGAGATTCGCATGCGCGGTGGATCCTCTATGTCGCTAAATCATTGCATCGCGCCGGGAATATATTTTTCTATTACGTAATCCATTTATCTAAAAGCATAACTCTTGTCGAACGCTGCGCATGCAGAAGAAAATCATTTATCTCAATGAGCATTCCATTTCATATTGCTTGACGGTGAGCTTGAATCGTAATTTTTCCAGCAGCTTCAACATACCTTCATCCGAATGATCTACGTTGATTAATTTTACGACTGAGACATCCGAAGGACTGGTTTTGACAAAATGCGAAACGAGACTTGTAGCAATTCCTTTCCGGCGATATTCCCTCTTCACCACAAGGCTCATGATCCAATTGATCAATGGATAATAGACGAGCAGACCGCCGCAGATCCCTTCTACGAAAGCCCCATATATCTCGACCCTGTCGGGAATTCTTTCGATGCTGGCAAAACTATTCTCCCAAGATGGTTGCCAATCGATGTGTTCACTGAATTCCGCCAGCCCGCTTTTCCCGAGCGGTTTTACTTCCAGCGGAAGTTTTGAAGCTGCATACAAGTTTGCGCTCTCAATATTCAATTCGAAGCAATCGAATTCGCGCGTTATCACAAAACCTGCTTTTCGATAGGCCCTTACAGCGGGCTCATTCGCCTGTATCACTTCCAGCAAGAATTTGCTCACTCCCTTCTCCCTCAGTCTCGGAACGGCGAAATCGAACATTTGTTTTGCAATTCCCTTTCCTTTATAAGCGGGTATTATCCCCGTGCCCGCATCGAAAGCAGACAACGAGTCATTCCACACGTCGATTCCGATAATCGTAAAACCCACCATCTTCTTTTTATCGAAGACACCCACGGAGGATTCGAACTCAACACCATTCTTTATCGCTCTGTTTAAAAGAACCTCCCTTGTCACATAGCTCGCATCCACATAGTAATCTGCAAAAGCCTCCACGAAGGTTCTGTATACCAGCGGAAAATGGTCTCTCGTTAGAAAAGAATAGTGAAAAGCCATTTCTTTTCTCTCAGAACGTGAAATGATACTCCCCATCATTTGCGATTCATAAATCAACTCTCTCCAATTCTTCGGCCACCCGGAATCCGTTATTTTCGATCGTCTTCCGCGCCTCACTTCCCGGAATCAATGCGGGATTCGTGTGATTCAGATGGATGAATCTTACTTTGATGCGGTCCTCTGCCGGCAGCGATTTGAATCGATGCATGCTGCTGGTAATAAGAGGATGGGGAAAAGTCGACATATCGCGTCCCGGTATCTCTCCATCAGAATAAAACGTTCCATCCAAATAGGCGACGTCGACTTTGGGGATCAACTCCTCGATGTGTTTGCCCTGATCATCCCAATCATCCCAACTATCGATGTCCGAAATATAAAGCACCGAACGGTGGGGCTCTGTGATGAGGTAACCGATAACCTCTGAATACTCCTGCCGGTGCGGAACAAGAAAAGGCTCTATTATCAGGTGAGGGCTCAATTCGACAGCAACTCCATTGCTCAAGGGTTCGAGCGTTATGTTGTTGTAGTTCACCAGTTGGCTCCATGGGCCGTTCTCACTCAAAAAAGTCAGCATTCGCGGCATCGCATGCACCGGCACTCCTTTGGTTCCCATGACCTCATGACCAAGATGCATGAGCCCGGTGTAATGGCCCATGTGGGCATGAGTGAGAAAGATTCCGTCAATGCCGGGGCGCTTATCAACCGGATTCAATTCATCGAGTATGTGCAGCTGCTCTTTGAAGTCCGGTGTGCAATCGATCATCCATCGTTTGGCGGCCGTGGAATCGACGATTGCCAGACAGGACACGAGATGCCTGAACGCGCCGTTCCCCCACCCTGGATGATCTTTTGTGCCTGCCTGGGGGACACCGCCATCCTGAGCTATTCCTAATACAACAAGATAGGGCTGCTTGCCCGTACTCTCCCCGAGTCCGTTGACGGGCCCGGCACTCATCATCAGACAGAAAGACAGGGAAAATATGCACACAGTCACTCTGAACATTCGCAAACCTCGCCTATGAGCGGGACTCATTTTAGTGAATCCGAATATCGCTGATCAATAACTGGATATTGCCGCCCAGTTCTTCCCGGACATCGCTCAAGCCAACGCCTCATATACAGCCGCGGCGATTTTGATATCCTGCACGGCAACGCCTGTCAAGTCGGCCACTGTAATTTGACTATCGGATGCACGGCCAGTTTTTCTCCCCGCAATGATATCCCCCAACTCGATCAACTCGTCTTGCGTGATGTCACCCGATTGCATCGCTTTGAATATCTCACCTCGCAGGAGGCATTGTGCGATGCTGTCTGCAACGACCACGTCCGCTTCGCGCAAAATGGCCGTCTCCAGCTCCTGCTTGTGGGGTGTATCGGAGCCGACCGCCGTGATGTGCGTGCCGCTTTGCAGCTCGGACGCGAGAAGCAACGGTTCGGTGGCGGGAGTGACCGTGACTATCAGATTGCACGTACGAAGAATCTCGCCAGTGTCTCTCGTCGTCTCAATCGCAAAATCATTTGCTTCCATGTCCCGGCGGTACCTTTCCAGCGGTTCTTCACTCCTCCCCCATGCCAGCACGCGCCGGCAGGTCGTGACGTCCTTTAGATAAGAAAGCTGCAAGCGCGCTTGAACGCCTGTGCCAACAACACCAATGCGCTCAACATTCTTGGGAGCGAGGTGCTTTGCCGCTATCGCACCGGCGACCGCCGTGCGAATATCGGTCAAGTGCCCCTCATCCAGTAAAATGCATACCAATTGTCCCGTATCTTGCCGAAACAACACCATCAGACCGTTGCCGGAAGGTAAGCCAATCGTTGGATTGTCGTAAAAACCCGATGCAATTTTGATGACGTAGTATTCATCGTTGATGAGACAACCATATTTGATGTGGACTTCTCCTTTCTCGAGGATTAATTCACCGACCGGCGGCACGTTTGCTTGCCCCAGGGAGTAGGCTACGAATCCTTCTTCGATGTCGGAAATGAGATCGATCGAAGGCACCACCGCTTTGATTTGTTCCAATGAAATGGTTTTCATATTGCTCTCCCAGCCATTCCGGCCTCGCGGCAAAAGAACCGGTTTAAGCTCACGGTCTTTCGATGGCGTCGTAAAGAACCGCTATCACTCATTGCTTCTCGAAATCTCCTGCCCCGTATTCTTCATAAGACAGTTTTCAAGGTTTCAGCACTGATATTTGCGCCGCATATAATGAGCACGACGTTTTTGTCGGCAAAGCGCTCGGCCATTTTCAAAAAAGATGCCACGGCGACGGCTGCCGCTCCCTCAATGAGCATACGGTGGGTTTGTATGAACATCCTCAGGCTTTCTTTGATTTCAGATTCCGTGACCGTCATATACTCATCCACGAGTTTGCGACAGAGATCGAATGTAATCGCTCCCGCTTCGATACCACCTGCCGTGCCGTCTGACAGGGTGGGGAGGGAGGGCAGGTCCAGGATCTTACCCGCCTTCACCGATTGAATCATGACTTGTGAATTCTCGGGCGAACAGCCAATGATATGTACGCCGGGATTCGTGGTTTTGAGATACCCTGCAACGCCGGAAATCAATCCCCCACCGCCCAGCGAGACGAATACAACGTTGATCTGTTGAAGCTCCTGCTCCAATTCAATACCAATCGTCCCCTGCCCGCCAATGACCTGCGGATCGTTGTACGGTGACACATAAACCAACTGGTTTCGATCGGCGTACTGCCGCGCGTAAACCTCCGTCTTTGCCGCATCCTTTTCGAAATAGCGTACCTCGCCCCCCAGCCGTTCGATGATCTGAACTTTTGAGGGGACGGCATCCTCGGGCACGAAAATGATGCCCGATGCATTGAGCTTGCCGAGGCTCCATGCGACGGCCGCACCATGATTGCCAGTTGATGCCGTTACAACGCCTCTCGCCCGCTGCTCTTCCGTCAACGACAACAGCTTGTTCATAGCCCCCCGAACCTTGAACGCTCCGGTGTGCTGCAAATTTTCCAGCTTGCAATAAACGTTCGCTCCTCCGAGCTGACTGAAATAGGGCGAATATTCCAGGAAAGTCTGCCGGATATAAGGCCGAATGCGGTTCTCGGCGAGCAGCACTTCTTTTCGAACATCCATGGTTTTTCTTGCCATTCAGGGTCGTGGCATCATTCCGCTCACGTTCAGGATGTGCCCGTCCACATCGCTTAACTATTCTTTAGTTCATCAATCAGCTCGTGAATCCGGTCCAAAGCCGGAACCAAATAATCGTGTGGGAGACCGAAACTGATTCGCACTAGATGATCCATGCCGAAATGGTCGCCCGGGATAATCATCACGCTCTTTTCCCGGCACAAGCGCTCAACCAGGGCCGTCGAATTGATATCGAGATGATAGCGGACAAAAGCAATGGCGGATGCCTGCGGTGCAGTTAGACTCAAGGTGCTTCCGTGCTCGTCCATCCATTTCTCCAGAACGAGATAGCCCTTACGAATATAATCCCGGGCGCGCTGGATGAGACGCGGCCGAACTTCCGAGGAAAGAGCAATTGCAGCGAGCTTGTTCGCGAGTATCGTCGCGCTGATCGTTGTATATTCGTGCCGCGCCCAAATATCATCTATCATATCAACAGGACCGGCTACCCAGCCTATTCGAAGCCCCGGCAGGCCGTAGGCTTTGCTCAGACTGCCCACCGCCAGTACTCTGTCATACCGTCCATAGAAAGAAGGACATTGCTCGTCCGTTAGACGCTCCGCGCCGCTGTACACTTCGTCGGCCAGGATCCATGCTCCTGCACGGTCGGCCGCGGCAACAATGGCTTCCATCTCCGCTTCGGTAAGGATGCGCCCGGTTGGATTGTTGGGATTGCATATAGTGATGAGTTTGGTATCGGTTGTTATTGCGTCGTTCAATTCGTCCAGGTCTGGCGCCCAGCCCTTATCTTCCCGCAAACAGAATGTTTTGATCTTGAATCCATGATTTTTCGCAACTCCCCAAATCTGCATGTAATTGGGAAGCATAATGACGATCTCATCACCTTCGGAAAGCAGGGTTCGGACGCTGTTATAGTTGGCTTCGGCCGCGCCTACCGTCACCAGAACATTGTCAGCTTTTGCTCCGTTATACAGCGCTGCAATGTTCTCGCGCAGTTCGGGGATACCGTTCGCATGCGGATAGTTCAAGTCCGTCTCGAGCAGGTGTCTGATATGGCCGGGATCATCACCCAATAGTTCACTGAGCAAAACGGGATGTACACCGCTTTCGGACAGGTTGTACTCGACATCCTTTTCGTGTTTGGACATTATGCGTTCCATCAAAAACGGTTGAAAATCCGGCATATATTGATCTCCTTCCTTGATTTGTAATTATTCGCCTGGCTGGAGATATGATGATAGAAAAATTCTACCAAAGAACGTGCGCAATAACAATGCGGGGAATCCGCTGAGAGAAGAATTCGGACAAGTCCCGAACGCTACCTGGTATCGCTCATATAAATCAGAGGTCTTGTATGTTGATTTTCCGCCTACTCCACCCCATACACGATAAAGAATTGCTTCGGCAGAAAATCATACTCTTTTGCAGGTTTGAAACCCGCCTTGGCGAGATCGGCGGAGAGCGTCTCTTTGGAGAGATGCTGCTGCGGTGGTGGTCCCCATGGACGTTCCTCCCACGGCTTCGGGATGAAATCGATCACAACGAGGCGTCCACCGGGAGCCAGACCTGCCCGCAGCTTTTTAGCATATTCTGTAAGTTCTTGAATATAATGATAGGTGTCGACCATCAGGATCATGTCCACACCGCTTGCTGGTAACTGCGGATCGTCCCTACTTACTTTTACCAGCTCTACGTTCTCGAGCTGCTCGGACTGGAGCCGCTTCTCAATATAGTCGAGCATCTCATCAGAGATGTCGGTGGCCCAAACCTTTCCAGCGGGTTCTACAGCCTTGGCCACACGGATTGTAAAGTACCCCGAGCCCGCACCAATATCCGCCACCCGCTCACCAGGCTTCAGTTCCAACGCCTTCATGACTTCTTCCGGTTTCTGAAACTCATCGCGCTCCTCGCGCTCCAGCATGGCGATATAACCTTTGGACCATGCGCCCCGCAACAGTTTTTTGAACCTCGGCTCCTCCCACAGGTTCTCGAAATCCTTGTCTTGCCTCATCTGCCTGTGGTTCCAGAAACCCGCATCGACGGCCTTTTGGAGATATTCATAAGCCTTGACCTTGTTGCCGAGAAGAGAATACAGACAAGCGATGTCATAGAGCGTCTCATAGTGCCTGGTCTCGACGAGCGTGTTCATCTCTTCAGCAATCTCGAGCGCTGTTTCGTAGTTCCCGCTTTTATAAGCTTCTTCCAATTGGCCCCTTAATGTCTCATACTCGGCCGGTTGATCATCACTTGCCCAAGCTGCCGTCAAAACCACGCAAGTTATCAGGATTACCAAAAGCCACATAGATATATAGAGAAAAGGTCTGGCTCGTTTCTGGCTCTGCATGATATCCTCCTCAATCTTTGTGTCACGAATCAGAATGCCAGTTCTCATCTCGACGAAGCAGACTCAATGCATGACATGATCAGCGCGCCAGACATCGCCGAGCCGTCGCGAGGCAACGAACTAGCGGTATCTACGAAATAGCAGATGATTCTGTTGCAACCAATGCCTATTTGGCTGCAACGAGTCTGAAAGGGAAGGCATCCCTTTATCGCGTTTAAGAGAGCCACTGGTAACAAAATCAGAATGTCTACGTATTAAGAAGCCAAGGATATCAACAGGTGAACGGATAAAAAGTCCATTCCGTACATGAAATGAAGGATTCCTTTGATCTCCGAGAATCATTGAATCGATAGAAAACGCAGATATCTTGAAAGGTGTGCTGGTGACATAATCCCGACAGAACCAGCCAGGCTTCCTCGTTGCAAACCTGGTGAAGGAGTTGCCGAAAAGCCTCAGGAGACAGCTTGCATCCCGATAGCAATACCACTCAAGTCAAACGAGAGATCGGCGCTTTGACGGCGACGAGCATCGTTATAGCGAATATCGTCGGAGCGGGGATATTCACAACGTCAGGAATCATGGCCGGAATGCTCCCTGGATCCGGCTGGATTTTGCTATGCTGGATTTTTGGAGGCCTCATCGCCATGGCCGGCGCCCTTTGTTATTCCGAACTGGCCACGCGGATGCCCGAAGAGGGTGCGGAATACGTATATCTGAGAAAGCTTTACCATCCCCTCCTGGGCTTTTTAACCGGCTGGACCAGTTTTTTCGTAGGGTTTTCGGCGCCAGTCGCTGCCTCAGCGATTGGCTTTTCGGAATATCTGTTTGCGGGACTCGAACAGCAGGCAATTGAGCATGCAGCGACACCTCTCGCTGTCAAGAAGCTGACTGCCATAGTCATCATTCTTCTGTTCACCATCGTGCACTACTTGGGTATTCGGCTCGGTTCGGGAGTCCAAAATTTTCTTACGGGCATCAAGATCGTCATCGTTCTCGGTCTGGCTTCAACCGGGCTCGTGATCGGAAGCGGCTATAGGTCGAATCTATCGTTCGGCAACAACGATTCCTTCGAATGGCTGGCCATTGGCACTACGATGATGCTCGTGATGTTTGCCTACAGCGGTTGGAACGCCAGTGCGTACATTGCCGGCGAAGTGAAGCAGCCGCGCAGGACACTGCCCCTTTCTCTGCTTGCAGGAACGATCACCGTGATCGTTATATATTTTGCGGTGAACCTATTCATATTCCGCTCCCTTCCCTACGCCGAGCTGAAAGGAACCATTGCCGTCGTGGAAAAGGCTTCGGTGAGCACATTTGGAAACTGGATGGGCAGGGGATTGAGCATCATGATCGCTGTGGCGCTCCTTTCTTCCTTGAGCGCCTATACCATTCTTGGTCCGAGAGTCTACTTCGCCATGGCTCGAGACAGGCTATTTTTCCCCTTCGCGGCCAAGGTGCACCCACGTTACCAAGTGCCAGGCAGATCCATACTTTTGCAGGGCGCCATTGCCGCCGTTATGGTATTCGCTGGGACGTTCGAGCAGCTTCTCATCTACCTTGGCTTTACTTTAGGGATATTCCCCTGGCTGGCAGTGGCGGGCCTGTTCATCGCCAGGAAAAAGCACGTCGGGGATGATTCTGCAGTGAGGGTGCCGGGCTATCCATTGGTCCCTCTGTTTTTTCTGGCAAGCACCCTCGGGTTGATGGTCATTGCCTATATGAATAGACCTCTGGAATCCTCGGCCGCCGTTTTGACCGTTTTGGCTGGGATCCCCTGCTATTTTCTCTGGGTAAGGGCGCTAAAAGCACCGAGGAGCTAGTCCTCCGACCAGCTTCTCGCTTGCACTCCATATCTCGAGATAACCTCTGCGAAGCGTTCTATAGTGCAAATGATGATTATATCTCCGCACTCTATTTAAGTCCTCTCCGCTCCAGCAAGGCATCGATCTTGGGCTCGGCTCCTCTGAAACGCTTATAGAGCACCATTGGATCTTCTGTCCCGCCTGCTGCAAGAATATGCTTTCTGAATGCTGCCGCCGTTTCTTTGTCGTAAAGATCCTTTTCCTTGAAAGCCTGGAACGCATCGGCATCGAGCACCTCGGCCCAAATGTAGCTGTAATAGCCAGCGGAGTAGCCGCCCGCGAAAATGTGCCGGAAATAAGGGCTCCGGTATCTCACAACGATTTCAGGAATCAAGCCGATCTTGCTCAATGACTCTTCTTCGAACAGAAGCGGGTCGAGTTCTTTCGGCTCCGTTATCGTATGCCAGTCCATATCCAGGAACGATGCGGCGAGATATTCTGTCGTGGCAAAACCCTGATTGAAGAGCCGCGCTTTTCGAAGCCGATCGATCAGCTCCTGAGGCATTGGCTCATCCGTGTCGTAATGTCCTGCGTACTCTTTGAGAACGCGAGGATCGAGCGCCCAGTTTTCCATAATTTGCGACGGCAACTCGACAAAATCCGTAGCGACGGCAGTCCCCGACAGCCTGGGATAGGTGCGGTCGGAGAGCAATCCATGGAGCCCATGCCCAAACTCGTGGAACAGCGTCAGCACCTCATCGAGGCTGAGCAGCGACGGCTTATCACTGGTCGGTTTTGAAAAATTGCCCACGTTGAAGACGATTGGTGTGACTTTTTTACCTTCCAGCTTCGAGTACTTCCGGTAAGAACCCATCCACGCGCCGCCTCTTTTGCTTTCCCTGGGGAAATAATCTGTATAAAGGATCCCGATGTGGGTGCCATCCGCTTCCTTGACTTCGAACACCTTCACGTCTTCGTGATAAGTCGGAATGTCGTTGACTTCCTCGAACCTGATCCCGTACAGCTTGGATGCAACTGAAAATGCACCACTGATAACATTTTCCAGCTCGAAGTACGGGCGCAGCAGTTCATCATCCAGCGCGTACTTCTCTTTTTTGAGCTTCTCCGCGTAATACCACCAATCCCAGGCATTTAATTTGAAGTTTCCCCCCTCTTTATCAATCATTTTCTGAAGCTCCCTGGCCTCCATCTTTGCTCTTTTCAGGGCTGGCTTCCACAGCTCGTTGAGCAGCTTATATACGTTATCCGGCGTCTTTGCCATATTCTCATCGAGCACAAAATCGGCATGAGTCTTGTAACCCAACAGATTTGCCTTCTTCACGCGCAATGAGGCCATTTTTGAAAGTATCTTTTTATTGTCTAATTCGTCATCATTGTCACCGCGTTTGATATACGCTTGGGAGATCTTTTCCCTGAGCTTGCGTTTTTCCGAATACTGGAGAAAAGGAATCATGCTCGGCTTGTGAAGCGTAAATACCCACTTCCCCGGATGACCACGTTCTTCGGCCGCTTCGGCTGCTCCAGTAATCACCGCTTCAGGGAGACCGGCCAGATCGTTTTTATCCTCGATCACCAGTTCAAAGGCGTTGTTTTCTTTCAGAACATTTTCACCGAATTTGAGCCTGAGAACCGCAAGCTCCTCATTGATTTTTCGAAGTTCAGCTTTTTTTTGTTCGTCGAGATTTGCACCGCCCCTGACAAAATCCTTGTAATATTTTTCGAGCAGCATTCTTTGCTCCGCTGTCATTTTCAATTGATCTTTCTGTTCGTAAACGGCCTTTACTCTTTGGAAGATCTGATTGTTCAACAGGATGTCATCTTTGTGTTTGGAAAGTAGGGGGGCAATATCCTTTGCGATCGATTGCATTTCATCATTTGTAAGTGCCGAATTCATGCTAAAGAAGATATCATTCACGCTTCTCAGCAGAACTCCGCTCTTCTCCATTGCTTCGAGTGTGTTGTCGAATGAAGGTGATTCTGTACTGCTTGCAATGGCATCGATTTCCCCCTTATGCTGATTCATCGCCTCTTTGAACGCGGGCATGTAGTGCTCTACCTTGATTTCATCAAAAGGAGGGACGCCGAATGGAGTATCGAATTCGCTGAGAAGAGGGTTGGAGTTTTGGGCCGCAAAGGACCAAAAAACAAAACAGGCAACGACCAATAACAAAATCGGCTTTCTCATTTCTAAGAACTCCTTTGATCTAGAACTATGGATCATGCTCGTGTGGGGAAGTTGAGTATACCATATACCCGCTAATTCTGTGACTGCAGCAAAAACGAAGATCATCTGGTCGACTCGCGTCAATAACCGATCGTTCCCATTGCATTTCTTGAGTGGGGCGGTGAGTTCATTTGCCTATGGAGCGGACATTCAGTATAATGAGATCCTATCGCATCTTATTTATTAATAGCTTGTTATAAAGATCACTTTAAGTATTACCTGACTCTTGTGGGGCAACGACAGTCCTCAGATGCATGAGGCGATCAAGGCAACATTGTTGAGTGTTGCTCGACGAGAGAGGAAGACTATGATAAAGCCGACGAAAATGCGGTGCATTGACCTGAAGCCGCCAAGCAGGATAGACACTTAACGACAGGCTGATAAAGGGCGAAATATACATATATCTTTTGTATATTATAAATAGCGGCAGGGATGTTATGGGCAACGACTGTGCAGTTGAATAGCAACCAGGCAGAGCTTTCCTTCCGCACACATCCACCATAAACGGAGGTGAATTCCGTGGCCGAGGCGATTGAATGGCTCGAATGTGACGTGCCGTCCGTCGTGCCAGTTCTGCTCTTGAAGAGCACGGTGCTTTTCCCCCTGCAGGTCGTGTCCGTTCAGATCGCAATGAAGCCCAACGTGCAACTACTCGAGGACCATCCAAATGCCGATGAAATCGTGGGTGCCGGCGTATTCATGGATCCTGACGGTTCCTATGCGCGTTCCAATCTCTGCTCGACCGCGGTTGCCTGCAAAGTGCTAAGCCGAATTGATATGGGCCAAGGCATTACGCAGGTTGTATTGCAGGGGCTGCGCCGCATCAAGCTCGCAAAGATCATCGCGTCCCGCCCGTATCTCAAAGCCGGCGTCCAGTGCATCAGTGAGCCCAGCGAAGATATCCCGCGTGTGCGCGAGCTCATCGTGCAGGTACTCCAGCTCGTCAAGGGTCTGGTCGAAATCAATGAGCGCTATACCGATGAGCTGGTCAAGGTTGTCCAGCTCAACCTCGAGAACGGATCGCAATGTGCAGACATCGTGGCTGACATGGTTCAATTCAGTTATGTGGAAAAGCGCAAGGTGCTCGAGACAGTGGACGTTGCTGCTCGTCTGGGACTCTTGTCCGAGATGCTCCAGCGAGAAATCGCACGCACTCGGGTAACAGAAGAGGTAAAGACCAAGACGGAGCTTTCTATCGATCGCATCCAACGAGAAACGTTTTTGCGCGAGCAGCTCAAGATCATTCGCAGCGAGCTGGACGAGCTGGACCCAGGGGAGTCCGAGATCGCCGCTTTGACGGCAAAGGTGGAATCAGGGGCCCTGCCGGCGGTTGTGGCCGAAGAAGCACAGCGCGAGGTGCAGCGCCTGCGCAACAGCGAGATTCGCGCTCGCGAAGGATCTTCGATCCGCGCCTATATCGATTGGGTACTGTCGATGCCTTGGAGCAAGACAACGAAGGATCGCTACGATCTGCGTCGGGCCCGCCGAATTCTCGATAACCGCTATTTCGGCCTGGAGAATGCTGGGGATCGTTTGCTCGAGTTTCTCGCAGTGCGAAAACTCGGAGGCGACTCCGGTAAGCCCTTGCTATGCATCATGGGGCCACCTGGCACCGGAAGGACCAGCCTTGCCAGCACGGTCGCACAAATATTGGGCCGGCCTTTCATCCAAATTTCCATGAGTGGGATTCACAGCGAAGCAGAGATCCGGGGCCGGCCACGCACCAATGCTGCAGCGCGGCCGGGTCGCATCCTGGATGGTTTACGAAAGGTGGGGGTACGTAATCCGGTCATCCTCATCGACGAGATCGACCGGCTCGAACCTGGCGAGGGAGATCCGGTCTTGGCCATTCTGGAGGCTCTCGATCCCGAACGCAACCAGCGATTTTACGATCACTACCTTGGCGTACCGTTCGACTTGTCGGATGTGATGTTTATCATTACCGCAAACGCCGAAGAGGAGATCCCCGCGACGCTCCTGGATCTTATGCATATTATTGAATTATCCGGCTATACAGAGGGCATAAAGATGGCCATCGCACGCGAACGCGTATGGCCTCAGGTTGTCAAAGATCACGGTCTCTCTAACCGCGACGTGCGGGTGACGAACGCCGCCCTGCGAAAGATTATTCGCAGGTACACCAGGGAAGCCGGGGTTCGCGCGCTGAAGATCCAACTGGAAAAGATATGCCGCCGCGTCGCGGTAAAAAGAGCGATGGGAGGCGTCCGCCTCCGGTCGATCAATACAAAAAACCTCGAAACGTACCTTGGCAAGCCGATCTTCCCCGAGGGACGTGTTGTGCGCAAGCCGCAGATTGGTACAGCGACCGGACTGGCCTGGACCGAGACCGGTGGAAATCTCCTGCCAATCGAGGCTCTGCTCATGCCGGGTGAGGGATCCACATTGCTCACCGGATTGCTCGGAGAGGTGATGCGGGAATCGGTGACAGCCGCGTTGTCCTACGTACGATCCAGAGCTGAAGAGCTCGGAATACCGGCTGATTCCCTAACGAACAAAGATCTTCACATACACTTTCCCGAAGGGGCCATACCGAAAGACGGTCCGTCGGCAGGCATCACCGTAGCCACCGCGATTGCATCGCTTCTTTCGGGATGCCCTGTGCGTCATGACATTGCTATGACCGGCGAGATTTCGCTTCGCGGTTGGATACTTCCCGTTGGCGGCTTGCGTGAAAAGGTGCTTGCTGCATATAGAGCCGGCATCACGCATGTCATTCTGCCAATAGGCAATGAGAGCGATCTATCGGAGGTGCCGCGAGATGTTGCGGGCAAGATGCGTTTTCATCTAGTGGAGGAAGCTGTCGAGGTCTTCAGAATCGCCCTCGTAAAGAAGCCAAAAGCAAGCGGCGCTCGACGCTGAGCCGCGTTTCGATCCCAAAATCCCACTGTTCAATCCCGCTTATGGTTGGCGGTCCACTCCGTTACAAGAAAATGGCCGCAAACGAGTGCTACCAGTAAAAACTGTCTCGGAAGCCAACGAATTGCCGCCGCGTGGAAAGAGACGTTCCTGCTGTAACACGCTTGTGAGTCCTGAAATAAATCCTTCAACGTTGCCGATCAAGATGGTATAATATCAGATTATGCGGCGACGAGCCGCTGGACTGTCTCACTAGAATACCGCCCTCATACAGCCTTTGCCGCGCACGATCCACTTTCGCCGAGGCGGGTGGATAGGAGGTGTTCTATGACCACGTCACAACAGCTTGCACGACCGGCCATATTCTTTGCTGTGGTCTTTTCCTGTTCCCCCTCTTCCGCTGCCAAATTCATCGACTTTTTCACGACCGGCCTCGATACCATGTACTGGGAGATTACGTCCAATCAGCCGCTTTACACCGTGGACGACAGCGGCGGCGACATCCGGATCAGCAAACCGGCAGGCGGAAACTACGAGTTCCAGGCCGCGCACATCAGGTTCCGCCCGGAAGTGCATGGCGACTTTGATGTCTCGGTCGATTTCCGCGACGCGTAGATCAACCGCGCGGACGGCAAGCCTGGAAACTAGGTTCAACTCAATATCAGTTTCGGCGACCAGGATTTTGGTGTCGTGCGAAGCGATGAGATTGGCATTGACCATAACTATCACGTTTGGATCGAGCCTCCCGCGGTGTTACAAGGCATTCAGACTGAGACCGCGATTTCAGGGACTCTGAGCATTATCCGCACGGGGACGACCGTCACAGGTTATTTCAACACCACAGAGATATTCTCAGATGATTACAGCTCCGATGTTGTCACGTTTCTATCGTTTTCCCTCCAAAACAACGGGACAAAGGACTCTGCGTCGGTAACCTTCGATAACTTCTACGTAACGGCTGACTCCCTCTTCCTGCCGCCCCTTTCTGGTTTGAAAGATCCTAGTGATTTACCGACGTTGGCGACACTCGAAGTTTTCCCAAATCCATTCGGCGAGCGGACGCGAATCGAGTATAGCCTCAGTGCCGCTGGCCGCGTGCGCCTCGCGATATTCGACGTGGCGGGTCGCCGAATCACGACACTGGATGGGGGATACCGCAATCCCGGCGTGCATTCAGTATACTGGAACGGCGAAACTCAGCGAGGCGCAAAGGCGCCAACGGGCATCTATTTCGTGAAGCTCGCATTCCAAGGCAAAATTGTTAAGCACAAGATCGCTTTGTTGCGGTAGGGGCGAGAATTTCAAATGATAAAACACTAACGGGCATGCTTGTTTTTGGCAGACGGCGAAGACCACGCGCAGTCGCCTTAAGGTGATCCTGCTGACCAGCTGTTTATATGCAGCCTAACCTGATAGTCCTATTTTCTCGCAATTAGAATAAAAGAACGCTCCGTTAAGGGAGATACGTCGGTAATAGTGAAGCCAAGATCACGAACACTTTTTTCCAGTGATGAAATCGTCATAACTTTTCTATTTGGGTCAAAAACGAGCTCATTGAGTACGAACAACGCCCCGAAGAAATGTTTCGAGTGTTCGGGATCAGAATAATAACCGCGCACGATCAACATCCCATTTTTCCGCAGGCAGTTCCACGCATTCCTCAAAACAAGTGCTGCAGTTGACTCATCATAAATCACATCGGACAGCAGCACCGCGTCGATGTTTTCGCCAAAAGACTCTTTCGTAATATCCGCCTCACGCAGGGTTATTCTTTTCCTTTCTTTGCGGCCTGCTGTCATCTCCTCCGTTATGACCAATGTCTCTTTTGTATCCAAAATTGTGGATCGCAACTCAGGATGCTTCTGGCAAAGAGCAACCGAATAAATTCCCGAACCGCCTCCAGCATCCACCATTTCCTTGCAGTCAGAAAGATCCACTGAATTCCTCAACGCCTCCGCCTCGGCAAGCGTCCCTAAATTATTCATCGCCTGAATGTATGTTCTATGACTCGCCTGGTCGAACTGTTGGTCCACTTCTACGCTGGTGTCCCCTTTTATCATTTCATACAGCCTGTCCCACTGTTTCGACTCGATATGCTGCAATTCGATGAGGTCTCCCACATAACGAGACGCCCCCGCCACGAAATATTCTCGGCTAAACTGCGAATTCATGTACCTGCCATTTTGCAGTTCCATGAGCCCCATGCTGACGCACACATCGAGTACTGCCTTTAGAAGATGCGGGACTGCCCCGCATCTCGATGAGATCCCCTGAACGGTCATCATCTTGTTCGAAAGAATGGTGAACAGCTTCAAACGGATAGCAGTGGAAACAACACGAGTTGCCCACGGCGCAGCTAATATTTCGGAGATTGAAATTTTCATGAACACGATTCCTCCTTGGTGATAGCTTATCATAGCTAAAGCAGAAGCCCAAGCGATAAAACCGCTTGGGCTTCCAGCATACTTGATTTGAAGTGCCATTCGTACGACGCTATTTCATGAGGACCATTTCGTCAAGCCCGCAGTGCTTTCTGTCCTAAAACACCTTACGAGGGTCCTCGAGAAATGCTACAATGACCCGGGAACCGTTCGACAATGGAGGTTTAAACACTCCCGCATAGCAGCGGTCCCGACCAGGATGATGATCGGAAACCTTCGGCCCTCGGCTTCAGCCAGCATGAGGAACACGGAGAATTGCATCAGAATCGCCTGAGAATGGGTTGTTACGCCAAGAATCAAAGCAAGTCCGCAGTTTGGAGTCCCTATTCATAAGGGGACATTCAATGGCAGAACCAGGAAAACGGTTCGAGAAATACCAGGATTATATTTCAAGCCAAATAAAGCGAGCGGAAAAGGAAGGCCGACCTGCCAAGCCCAATCCCGCAATAACAATTTCGAGAGAGACCGGGGCTGGGGCTATTCCCCTCGGGGACAGGCTGGCAGAATATCTGAATGAACGGTTTGGCAGTGCTGAATGCCAGTGGACGGTCTTCGATAAGAATCTCGTCAAACAAGTACTGGAAGACCACGGCCTGCCGGAGCGCCTCGAGCAGTTCATGCAGGAAGACAAACCAAGCCTTCTGGATGAAACGGTTAGCGATATGCTCGGCATACGTCCTCCTGACTGGGAGTTGGTAAAGCACACACACGAGACGATCTACCGCCTGGCGAAATTGGGCAATTGCATTCTAGTGGGCAGAGGTGCCAACATTATTACCCAGGAACTGCCCAATGTGCTCCATCTCAGGCTGGTCGGATCCTGGGAGAAACGGGTCAATCGCTGCATGGAACTTTACGGCATCACCAAAGCCGAGGCCCGCGAGCTCATCAAGAAACAGGACCGAGCGCGCCGGCGCTACATGCTTGCCTATTATGATACGGATATCGACGACCCGGCGAACTACCATTTGATCATAAATGTGGACCGGTTCACGACCGAAGCGCTCGTGCAGCTCATCGGCGACATGATCTCGAATTGGAGCAAGTAGCCACCACTCAAGAGCAGCATCGCCGACATTGAATGTCGGTTTTCCCGCACAAGCCCGCTGCTAACCCGCCCCGGTCCCTCCCTGTTTCGAAATAGCTTATTTGCCGAAAGGGGCGTCAACGTGGCCTGCATGTTGCTACAGAGCGTATCAGATCGTGCATTCGCGTCATCAAGCAGGCGGGAGCTATCAACAAGACATAGAGTACTCATTGAAGGAGGAGGTTGAAACACATGAAGCCGACGAAACTCATTATTCCCACTATCGCTATATTATCTCTTATGTTGCTGAATTGCAGTCAATCCGGTCCCTCTATTACTACCGATGAAGTCATCGTAAAAGCAGATAAGCTGGATGTTCATTTTTCGCGTATCAGATCTTTTGCAAATACCTATGTGATTTTTGGTGGCATAGAAATGAATCAAAGCGCCGCCATCAGCAAGATCAGTCTTTCCGGACTAGAAATAAATATCGCAAGATCTATTTATTCGAGATACCCGGATTTCCATATGTGCAAGTCGCCCGGTGCCCCACTGGCCCAGAGAGAAGTGCGCGATCTCGACATCGTTCCGGCCAATTCAAATGTAATGAAGAATCTAAAGAAAACCCTTGCTCTGCATAAAAAAAGCCTCGAGCCGGATGGCAAACGCGTGTGCGTCAGGTTGGAAGGCGAAGTCCTGAAATTAAAATCAGCTATAGTAAGGCAACTCAACGAGGACATCACCTCTCAGCTGCCTCCCCAAGTGCATCATGACTACTACTTGGTGGAATCGGCGGAGGTCATCGAATTCCAAGAAGCCATTGCGAGCAACTGAGACGGAGAAATCAGAGCAAGAAAGGCACGAACATCTTCGTTCGTTTCATGTAGGCCTGATATGAGGGTCCGAAATACCGGAGGCATTCAGCTTCCTCGATCTTTGCTGTTAGCACCAGAAAAGTTGTTGCAGCCAGGGCGATGATGAATCCCAACCACGACGGATCTTTGAAAAACACTCCCCAAGTTCCGTAGAATCCCGAGCCGTACATCGGATGGCGAATATACTTGTAAGCGCCCACGGTCACGAGTGAAGTCGTCTTCTCGATGCCGATCAAGGGCACTTCGTCGATTCGCTTGTTATCCGGTCGCCCAACGATACGCAATAAGTAAGTGCCATGTACCACCAATACTATCGAAACAGCCAGAAGCAGCCATGAAACGATCTGACGCGCAGAAAAAGGATCCTGAAACCAGCGATCTGCGTTGAGAAGGACTAAGACCAGAACAGATTCAAAGAAGAAAAAGCGATAAAAGCCGTGAGAACGAGGCGCGCGCAGAGAAGCACGGGATAAGTAGATAAAGAAAGCTGTCGATACAAAGAAGGCGACCAGTTTGAACATATCACCACGCTGTTTCTGGTTAGCAATGTGTCAACTTGCATTCCAAGCGACCAGGATCACTAACACACCGGTAGCGAAGTTTGCCGCGGACCATCCAATCCTCAAAGAACTGGTCTCCAGCCGGTGCGCGGACTTTCTTCGATTCCTAGTCCAAAACCAATAACTGATACTGTGATAAACAAACACCACTCCCGGAAACCACGCCAGCTTATAGCCCCATTCGGTGTCAAGCAACAATCCCAATCCTGCAATTCCATAGATCCACCCGATTGCGACATCAGCTGTAGCTATGGCGTGTTCATATACCCTGTATTCAGGGAGTATTCCCTTTTCCGCAAGCCCGATTTTCGTAGCAAAATCCCAATCGATGAGACACACAAATTGACCAATCCAATGAAAAACAAATCCCACACAGATAATGAGAACACCGGCTGCGATGTGGGCATATGGAAATAGCTGATCCATTTTACCTTCTCAGTAAATGACGTCGAAGTGGACAACGGTCCATACGATATAGGCCAGCCCAACGAGAATCCCAAACCTGGTTCTGCGCCAAAGGATCAACGAGCTCCATCTGGAAGCTGGAAAAATTCCTCATCGTGCTAGGATAGCTCGCAGCCGCGGAGTACGAGAAGCAAAAACCCAGGCATCGAGAACCTTGGGGCTTCCAAGTAGCTCGGCAATTGGCCACCTGGAGAGTGCGGATTCCAGGATTTGCCGACGGTTGAAGCCGCCGGGAGCTTATCGGAGCATTGATGGCGGCTTGCTGCGCGGTTCCCATCAGCCAGGAATCTAGATTTTTTTAGAAAAACGCGCACTCTCGGGCTTGACAGTCGGGATATATTGTACTATAATACTAATACAATAGTGTTTTAGCTCATAAAAGAATGGAGGGGCCGTGAAGTTCGCTATCGATGCCAGGAGTGGCGTCCCGCTATATCGGCAAGTCATTGAACAAGTTAAGTTTGGCATCGCCCGCGGCAATCTGGAGCCGGGCGATCAGCTGCCGACGGTTCGCCAGCTCGCCGTGGATCTCTCCATCAATCCAAACACGGTCATCCGCGCCTACCGGGAACTCGAGATCGAGGGTGTGCTCGAAACACACCAGGGCACGGGCACATTCGTCAGTACCCAAAAGCCGGAGATCGATCGACTGGAAAGGCAGCGGATGCTCGATCAAATCCTTACCGACCTTCTGGCTCGCGCCTCCACCTACGGGCTGACCCTGGAAGACGTCCTGGAAGGGCTACGCCGCAGAAAAAAGGAGTCGTCATGAACCCAACTTCCAAAACCACTGGGATCGGAAAAGCGCTCGCTGGATTCTCTATTGAGAAGTTCGCCACCACCCTCAGGGCCGATTTTCGATTCGCTCCCCTGAATGTGTTGCTGCTCGTAGCGTTTTTCATCATCGGCCTGGTCATCCACCTGGTCCTCTACCCCTCTAACATGTATGCGGTCTTGCTCTTTCTACTATCCGCGCTGGCTCTAGCCAGTTGCATCCGGATAGCCCAGGTGTGGGAAGCCGTGGTCATCCTGGGGACCGCCGACGGCTTGATCGGCTACTTGATGCTTCGGCCACAGAGCGAAGTGATGCTCGCGACAGTCGTGATCGCCCTGTTGGTGGCTCCATCCGTCCAGATCGCTTACCAGTGGGAGCGGGCCGTCCTGCTGCGTTTCGGCAAGTTCAAAGGATTACGGCCGTCGGGTATTTTCGGTATTGTGCCCGTAATAGATAAGGTGGCCCAGTTCGTGGATCAGCGGATCCGCGTCACCGACTTCAGTGCAGAGACGACGCTCACTTCGGACACCGTACCGGTGAATGTGGACGCCATTGCCTTTTGGATGGTGTGGGACGCTCAGAAGGCCGTTCTGGAAGTGGAACACTTCGACGACGCCGTGATTCTCTCGGCGCAGACCGCGCTGCGCAACGCCATCGGCAAGCACGATCTGGCAACCTTGCTTTCCGAGCGCGATCAGCTTGGGGAAGAAATTCAGAAGGTCCTCGATGAAAAGACGAGCGCGTGGGGAATCACCACCCAGACGGTCGAAATCCGCGATGTCATCATTCCCAAGGGACTCGAGGATGCTATGTCCCGCCAGGCCCAAGCAGAGAGAGAGCGCCAGAGCCGGATCATACTGGGTACCGCGGAGACGGAGATCGCCGAGAAGTTCTCCAAGGCGTCGGAGCACTACCAGAACAACGCCGTTGCGCTGCACCTGAGAGCGATGAACATGGTCTTCGAGGGACTGCGGCAAAAAGGCTCGATGATCATCGTGCCTTCCACAGCTGTCGAGACGATGGGTTTAGGAGCTCTCGGCGGACTAACTGCGTTCGGTCAGCAGTCAGAGGGACAATTGAAAAAGAATGAAGTGGAAACGGATCGAGCCGACGAAGCTCCAGAAGAATCGACCTCGTGAGCAAAAAGAGGAGCTGAAAAGCAGAGGGGCCATATATACATAGCGGGCAGATCGAACAATTGTTGCCGGGATTTCGCCAGTTGATCGCTCTACCCTGCCTATTCGAGAATGCCGATCTCTAGGTGACTAGGGTATTGCCGTGACCGGTGGATAGAGTTGGTAACCTTTATGAAGTCGTCCTCTTCCGCTTCGAAGATATTGGGTACGAACTTCTGTGGATTGCGGTCGATGAACGGGAACCAGGAACTCTGAATCTGCACCATCACGCAATGACCCCGCTTGAATGTGTGCAGCACGTCTTGCAGCTCGAACGATACCTTTACCACCTCGTTCGGCGTGAACGGTTTTGGCTCCTCGTAGCTCTCGCGGAACCGCCCCCGAAACACTTCGGCCCGTACCAGGGTTTGCTGCCCACCACGGTTCAATTCGCCGGATTCTTTGTCATATCCCGGTATCTCGTCCGGATACACGTCGATCACCTTGACAACGAAGTCTGAAGCGCTCCCGGTTGTGGACACCCACAGGTTGGCCTGGATCGGCCCAGCCAAGGTCAAATCCTCCTTGAGGACATCGGTCCGGTACACCAACACGTCGGGTCTGCGACCCGCGAAGCGCTGGTCTTCGGTCATATATTTTCTCGACCAACCCAAAGTGATCTCTTTCGTGAACGGGACGGGTTTGGCCGGATCGCTGACGTAAGCGTCGCTCGACGATTGCTCCGCTGTCGGCATTTCGAAGGTCAACCTGCCATCTGTCTGAAGATACAGTCGCTTAACAGTGCGTTCCTCCGGCGGCCACGCATTGAAACGCCGCCAGCGGTTGGCACCGGTCTCGAACATCAATGCTTCTGGCAGACCAGGATCATCTCCACCTTTGAGGAAATGCTTGAAGAACGCCAATTCCACTTTGTCACGGTAATACTCCGAGGTTTTGAAGCCGAACTCCACGTCCCCCAGCTTCTCGCCTTCGGACCATGCCCAACCGCCGTGGAACCACGGTCCCATCACAAGGACGTTGAAGATTCCCTTATTGTTCTTTTCGACAGCCCTGTACGTTTTCAACGGTCCGTAAAGATCCTCCGTGTCGTACCATCCACCCACGATCATTACGGCCGCCTTGATATTTTTCAGATTCGGCAAGATGTTTCGTGACTGCCAGAATTCGTCATAGTTCGGATGCTGGGTGATCTCGTTCCAGAAGTTGATTTTATCCTTCAAGTACTTTTCGTTGGCATTTTTGAGGGGGCCCACATCGAGGAAGAATTGATATCCGTCCGGGGTGCCAAACTCGAATCTGTCGGGCCGCTCCGTGGTCGGCTCCGGTCGCTCTTGCCCAAAAACGTAGAAGAACTGAAAGGACAGTGATAGGACAAACGCTCCGTGGTGGTGCATGTCGTCCCAGAACCAGTCGGCAATGGGCGCCTGCGGCGAGGCCGCCTTCAGCGCGGGATGCGAATCGATCATTCCAGCGGAAGTGAAGAATCCCGGATATGATATCCCCCACTGGCCAACCTTGCCGTTGTGGTTATCCAAGTGGTCGAGCAGCCACTCGATCGTGTCGTACGTGTCCGTGCTTTCGTCGATCTGGCTCCGATCCTTCTTTTTATCAATGTGCGGCCGCATGTTGACGAACTCCCCCTCCGACATGTACTTCCCTCGTACATCCTGGAATACGAAGATGAATCCATCCTTTTCATACTCCTCACTTGGCCCCAGTTGCGTCTTGTAGCGGTCAGCACCGTAGGGCCGGACGGAATAAGGCGTCCTGAACAGCAGAATCGGATATTTCGCGGATCGATCGTTGGGCTCGTACACGACGGTGAACAGCTTTACACCGTCGCGCATCGGTATCCGGTACTCGTACTTGGTATAGTTCGCGCGTATGTACTCGTCACGAGGTAGTTCGACCTCCTCTTCCGCCGCAGGAAGGGACGGCACGAGGAGCAAGGGGATCACCATCGCGATGAGCCGACGCTTCATGAGATTCTCCCAGTGAACGTGTGGGTGTGATGTCACGGGACGAACATTTCGGTAGTTTAGCAGAAAACTGTGAGAAAGACAGGGTTTCTTGGACATCGAGCCATTCGATGGTAAAGTGTTACATCGTAGAAGCAAAAACCTGGGACGTTACTGATCGGAAGACGAGCACGCAATCAAAGATGAGGAGTAGAAAATGAGAAACTATGTCTTGATCTGTGGTCTGATCCTTCTCCAATGCCTTCCCGGCTGTTCTTCCGGCCCGGCTGTCGAAGAAATCGTATTTCATTCCGGTCCATTCGAGTTGGTGGGAGATCTCAAGCTGCCGGAAGGTGCTGGTCCGCATCCCGCCGTTGTTTTCGTGCACGGCGATGGGCCCAACAGCCGCATATCCGGGGGTACGTATCCGCCTCTTCAGGAGCGTATGCTCCAGGCAGGCTACGCCACCTTCGCTTGGGACAAACCGGGCACCGGCGAATCCCGGGGTGAGATCGATCGCAGCCGCCTGGTGGAGCAGCGGGCCCAGATCGTCATCGATGCAATCGCAGTTCTCAAGCGTCACCATTCCATCGATTCCACCCACATCGGTTTGTGGGGTATCAGCCAAGCAGGGTACGTCATGCCGCGTGTGCTCGAAAAGAGCAAGGATGTCGCCTTTATGATCGCTATCTCCTGCCCGGGCGAGCCCGGCGTCGAGCAGGGTGCCTACCTTGTCGCCTCGCAAGCGCGTTGCGCGGGACTCTCAGAGGAAGAGGCCGCTGAGATCGAACGACTAGTCGGAGATATCGAAAGATCGACCAGCTACGATGAATACGTTCGGCTCAAAACGCCTCTGCTCCGGTATGATGTCCTGGCCGATTTCAACATGTACATGGGCATCAGACCGGAAGAGGAATGGCACCCACCCAACTTCGATGGCGAGTATTTCTTCGATCCGATGACGATCGTCGAGCGGACCACGATTCCGGTACTGGCCTTATTCGGTGAGAAAGATACCCAGGCCGACCCCTATCAGGGAGTGCGTGCTTATCGATCCGCCCTGGAAAAGGCGGGAAACAAGCATTGCCGCGTGAAACTCATTTCTGGTGTCGATCACAATCTCATCATTTCGGAGACGGGCTGCTTGGAGGAAAGAAACAGACGCTCGGCGAGTGGCTGGCGCAACTACCCGCCCGAATACCTGGATCTATTGGAGGAGTGGTTGGAGGGACTCAAAGGAGAATAGTCAGCGCGAAAGAGCATGCTACACTGTATATCTTAACAGGTCAATGAAACATCATTTGTTGTTTCTTCCATTCCGAAAAAACGCCCGAAAGCACTCCTGAACCGATTCCTCACTTTGCATTTGAGTATCCAACTGACGAGTGAAGCCAATGAGTCGACCGACCTCCTCCAAAACCTGCAGCACCCTTGCAGCTTCCAACTTCTTTAGCCGCGCCACGACTAGGTCACCACTTACAGCCACCTTGAAATCAAGCTTTTCGAGGATATCCTTGATTAGAATCGCCCGAAGGTGCCGCCGTTCGGTTTCGGTTACCCCTCCTACAAAGCGGAAATATATATAGTTGTCATTCACATTCTCGGAAACATACGTATCTATAACATTGAAATGGTACCCCAGCCGCAGGCTGATGTTGGCATACCGGCCGGAAATAACTGCCAAATTCTGGCCCTGGTATTCGGCCACCCGATCGCTCATCGAATGCCGAGTCAGGCTGGAGACGAGATCACCAAAGCCTAACTGCATCGGTTGCGTGCTCCACACTCCGGGGGAGGTCAGACCCTTAAGAATAGCTTGCATTGGAACTGATTGTATCTCATCCATCTCATCGATTTCACTCGCATCCGCACTGGAGCTCAAGCCGTTACCCAAATCAATAACGGATAGCCCCAACGGTATCGAAAGCTTGAGCTTCTTTGATTTAAGGCCCCGAAAACGTCGAGAGGACATGTTTAGATTTATCAGCAGTTGTACAGCTTTTTCATGGCTGAAGCGCGCTATATCATGATAGGTACGGCAGTTGTCGGCAATGAAGCCAGGACTGTTAGGATCGAGCAAATTCAGGGGTGAAATCCTTCTTAAGAGATGCCGCAAGATATGATATTCCCTAAGATCCCGAAACACATCTTCCGCTTCCACTCCATATTCCAACAGCTCTCTCAAGATCCCTTTGTAAATGATGTTTTCTTCAGCATCCACTGTTATCTCTTCTCCGTCAGCCAGAAGCTTGCAAGCATCAGCAGTATTCACGATCATGGGTACCCCGAACTCTCTTGCTACAGTGGCCATGTGTCCGCTGGGACTGCCTGCATCGGTAATAATAGCCGCAGCGCGGCGAATTATTGATGTCAAGCGCGGGGTTGTATATTTCGTAACGGCAATTGCTCCTACTGGAAAAGCTCCCGGGTCGTCATCTTCATTGACCTGCCAGACTTTTCCGGCAGCGATGCCGCTTTGGGCTACCTGCCCTTGCCTGCGCATTATCACCGGCTTGCTGGCCAAAGCATCCGCCATTTCGCTTGGTCGCACCCTCGGCTTTGGAGGGAGCTTGAGGGGTCGACACTGAAGTATGTGCAGTTTACCTAGGTCATCAAAGCACCATTCAATATCCACTGGCCGGTTGAAATACCTGTCCAACAGTAAGGCTCTTTCAGCCAGTTCGATTACCTGATCGTCTGTCAAGCTGGGACGCTCTTGTAAATCTTCTCGCACAGGAATGCTCTTGACGCCTCGAGGTTCAGCCGCAACCATCTCTGTTCTCTTAGTTCCTATCCGGCGGTTAGTTATCTGTGTGGGGTCAAGTCTGGAAACCTGAAAATGATCCGCGTCTGCTGTTCCCCCGACCACTCCCACACCCAGTCCAAAACTCGCCGATACAGCCAAACAGTCGACGCGCCGCCCTGAAGGATCTACGGAGTACATGACGCCTGCTGAGCGGGCAGCAATCATCTGTTGGATCCCAACCGCCATCGGTAATTCCGTTTCCTCATAGATCCGCTGACCGCCGTAAATCCCAACTGCATATTTGAAACGGCTTGCAATCACTTTGATATACGCCGAAAAGACATCAACGCTTTGGCAATTCAAGAAAGATTTGAACTGGCCGGCAAAGCTTTGCCTCTGGGCGTCTTCGCCAAAAGCGCTGGAACGAACCGCGAGTCCAAACATTCCCTTTTGACGTTTATGAAGTTCATTGAGGTGCTTGGTAACTGCTTTCATCACATCCGGCGGAATTCGAGCACTGCTGAAGAGATCGTCAATAGCGCGATCGTACCCTTCGATAGACTCCTTGTCATCTCCCTGATATCCTGCATGTATCCTGTGGATTTCCGGCCACAGATTGTTGTACTCCATGAAACGCCTATACGCGGATGTTGTCAGAACAAAGCCATCAGGCGTGAGCATCTCAAGCTGATTCCTGATTTCTCCCAGGTTGGCATTCTTACCTCCCACGATCTCAGTGATATCTGAATGTATATCATCATAATCTATGACATACATGTCTTCCGACGTGACGGGGTGCCCCTCCACGATGTCTTTCAATTCTTTCTGAATGGCCGCTTGTCGGGAAAAGAGCTCAAGATAGCGATTGTCGGCAAAAACGTTCAGGTTCGAAATGACAAGATATACTTCTTCAGAAAGCTGCTCGACTACGCTTTTGAGGTAGTTAATATCGAATATGTACTGCCCGCTCAGCTTGTTTTCAAGCCCAGAAATAAGTTCTAGAACTCGATTGTTGCCTTCGAGAATCTGCTGGAACTTTTCGAATAACGCTTTGAAATAGCTCAGATCTACAGCATGAGGACGACGGAAGATTCTTGTTATTCTGTCAAATACCACAATATGATACCCTCTATTTATCCTGGGAGCGGCTGATCTCATCCGCCACTTTGTTAATAAGATCCTTTAACTGCTCGATCTTGAAAGGCTTGGGAATAATGTCCCGGACTCCCGCATGCAAAGCTGTCCGCGTAACGTCAACGGTGACAAAACCGGAGATGATTATCACCTCCGTCTTTGGCCACCTCTCTTTAACAAATCGAAACAATTCCATGCCGTCGACGTTGGCCATTTTAAGATCTGTCACGACGATGTCGAACCGCCGTTTCTCGAGGCGCCCTTTCGCTTCCCTGCTGTCGGTAAAGGTTTCGACGCGGTACCCCGCTTTCTCCAAAGCGGGCTTCAACCGAGTACAAACAATCTCCTCATCGTCGAGTATCAGTATTTCCAATTGTCGGCTCATGGTGCTTCCCTCAGCGCGCCTCTATCACCGCTAACTTCCGCGTCCCGCTCTCAAGCTGAATACAACTCCCATAGTAATTCCCGCCATCATGGCAATTATAATCGCGGCTATGCCGTACAGGGCGGCATGTTCTTGAGCAAGTGTGCTTATAAGAAGAGGTAAACCAACTTTCTCTATCGATAATTGTGCTTCAGTTTTTTGCATCAGGCTTCCGTGTTCAAAGCAGTAGAGCTGGATCACGTACTCTCCAGGGGGCATCACTGAAGGAATCGGGAGAGTGACAGATAGTTCCTCTCTGTCTCCCGCCGCCGGCTTTAGCTCAATTTGTATATTAGTATTATACAAGCCACTATGCTCATTCAATCTCAAGAACTCCTCAAACTCCGAACCGATGAGCGGCTTTTCGCTTTCAAATGTTATCCGTTTCCGAAGAGATTCGAGGCCAAGACCTAGTCGTTGCTGCATTTCGCGCGAACAGATGTTTGCCAACTTATCTGAAGCAGCAAGAATATAAGCCTGAGGGGCGTTCTTGACTATGACCTGAGCTACATTCAACCAGAGAACGGCCACTCTCCCTTTGCGGTTCAACGTCACTTCATTGTCCCTTCCTTCCAGCTTGACCACAACTCCGTTACAACGGGGGATGTTCGCTTCGAAAAGCACTTCAGTTCCGTGATAAGTAGTGCCAACTCGGATGTGATCAGGGACGACGGAAAGCTTGATCGGATTTTCCCCGATAACGTTATTAGCGTAAGAAGAGGTTGCAATACATATCAGGCCCAAAAAGAGACTCGCCTTGCATATCCTTAACGTCAATGTCCCCCCTTGTAAGATAACATCATGCTCGGGTGCAACAACAGCCCAAGAGCCATTTTTATCATAACCAGCAGAACAATGGATGCCAGAATGATCTTTAACTGGTCAGCTCTGAGACGATTGCTAATTCTCGCTCCGACCTGCGCTCCCGAAGTGGATCCCACCAACAGGAGGAGGGCAACCATAAGATCCACAGTATGATTATAGTATGACTGCATGAAAGTCACATTGATACAGGTAAACAGGACTTGGAAGAGACTCGTTCCGACTACCACATGCATGGGCATCCGCAGCAAGTAAACCATTACCGGGACCATTATGAATCCTCCGCCAACACCCATTATCGCCGATAGCACCCCTACCATCGTGCCCAAGATAAGCGGCATAAAAATCGACAGGGTTATCCCCGACTTGGTGAAATGGATTCTGAGCGGCAGCGCCTCGCTGCACCGGGCGAACCATGATTTAGCCTCGCGTCCGGCTCTCGCTTGCAGCACGCCGCGCGGCTGCAAGTTTTTGAGGCTTTCCTGAAACATGTAAGTACCAATGATACCTAGCATCACTACATACGTAATTTTGATAACGAAGTCGGCGTTGCCGACAGCTCTGAGAATTTTTATGAGCTGAACACCTAACGTCCCACCAATTATCCCGCCTATGACCAACAGTATACCCATTTTGAAATCAACATTTCCCAAACGCCAGTGGGCATATGTCCCCGATGTTGAAGCAGCAACAATCTGGTTTGCATCTGAAGCTGCGGCAACCGTAGGTGAAATGCCAATCATCATAAGAAGCGGTGTCAAAAGGAATCCACCCCCAACTCCAAACAAACCTGATAGAAAACCTACCATCAAGCCCAAACCAAGCAGCAGCAATATATGGACGCTGATGCCGGCGATAGGAAGGTAGACGTAAAGATGCGCCATCATTTTCCTACCTGTTCCAGGAAATGCTGAATAAGACTCGAAATGCTGTCGCGAGGAGCAAACCCGGGGCCATCACGCTCAATAAGATTTGTAAACTGACGTAATGGTCAGATCGACTTGTCACGCTCGCATAAATGTGACATTTGGCTCCAATTACTCATTAGATCCAGAAGGATCTTCGTTATCTATGATGCCTGACAGCGTCATCAGCAATTTCTTGAGATCGCTCATCTTAAACGGTTTTGCAATAAATTTCACCGCCCCGCTTCGCATTGCCTCTTCCGCTGTATCCTTGGTAGCAAATCCGGTAATTACCACGGATTTGATACCGGGTCTCATTTGCCTGGCAGCGCGCAAAACCTCCATTCCATCCGGACCGCTCATTTTCAAATCGGTGACCAGGATATCATAGCTTTCTTCTTCCAGCTTCTGGAGAGCTTCGCGGCTTGAAGAAAACGCATCGACAGTGAATCCGGCAAGCTCCAACGACGCTTTGAGCCTTTCACCTACTATCTGTTCGTCATCGAGTATCAGGACTTTGGTTTTCATGCTCACCTTTGCTTACCTTAATCGAGCACTTCTTCTGTTCGCGATGGATTCCATGTCCCACGCTGACCGTCCTGTTCCGAAAGGCCAGTCTCTACTTCGAGCGCTTTTGGGCTCTTCTGGCTGCTTTTTTTACCAAGTTGTACATGTCAGACATCTTGAAGGGTTTGCCAATGTATTCGAAGACGCCCACTGCTTCCGCTTCCCGAAGGTCTTCGGATGAACCATACCCTGTTATTATTATTACCTCCGAATTATACGAACCTCGCTTTACCGCAAGCAAAACATCCATACCAGTAGGTCCCTCCATTTTCATATCCGTAACAATAACGTCGAAGGCTTTTTCATTGAGCCTGTCTAGGGCTCTCTGCGACTCAGTGTACGCCTCTACAGTCATCCCTTTCTTTTCTAAGTAATCCTGAAGCCGCTCACAAACGACGGGCTCGTCATCTAAAACCAAAACTTTAATCTCTTGGCTCACGAGCTTCTCCTTTCAGGATGGTAGGCCTCAACCCACACTCTGTCTTTCTTCACAGGTTATCGGCAATGAAAACGGAAAAAATAACAAGCTGGCAGTTCCGTCACGAAGCGCGGCGTCGTGTTTCCACTCGACTCAAAGTTATTCCCTTTCGCGTACGCCATTGGAGCAAGGTAACGTAATGGAGAAGGTAGTTCCTTTTCCCACCTCGCTCTCTACCGCTATAACACCGCGATGCTTTTTGATTATGCCATAACTCACCGATAGACCTAATCCTGTTCCCTTTCCAACTTCTTTGGTGGTGAAAAATGGGTCAAAAACCTTGTCTAGGTTCTCTCGGGTTATGCCGATTCCGGTATCGCTTACGTCAAGCTTAAGCGAGTTATCCTCGACATAGCTTTTAACTCTCAATTTCCCTCCGTCCGGCATAGCCTGGATGGCGTTGAGTAAAAGATTGAGAAAAACCTGCTGCAAATTGTCGGCATTGCCCTTAACCCGTGGAAGATTTTTACCGAGCTCGAGTTCGAGTTGAACGTTACTCAGGCTGATTTCGTTGCCAACTAGCCTCAGGGTTCTATTCATTATCTCGTTTATGGAAAGCTCCTCGAAAGATATCTCGTCCCGCCGTGTAAAATCCAACAGATTGGCGACGGTAGCACCGGCCCGCTCGACCTGAGAAAAAATTACATTAAGCATCTCCAGCTTTTTCTCCCTGCTCCACTTGTCAAACTCGTCAATCAGCGCTTCAGTTGTAAGGCTGATATTGTTCAGTGGGTTGTTCAGTTCATGGGCGATCCCCGCTGTTAGATTGCCAACAGCAGCCATTTTGCTCGAGCTGATGAGTTGTTCTTCATGGTCCTTGAATTCCATCATCATGTGATTCAAAGCAATTGCAAGATTCGTGAATTCGTCACGGTACTTACGAGCCGGCGTAATCAGGGAAAAATCGCCGGCAGCGATTCGGCGAGTGTATTGCTCGAAGCGGCCGAAGGGGCGGAGAATCTGCCGGGCAATAAAAGCCGCAATAATGGCCACAAGAATGAGAACGAGAAACAGCGCTGCCAACGCAACCACCATTGAAGCGTTCAACCATGTGTGGATCCGGAGCCGCTCCTGGTCAACAGCGTTCGATGCATTGGTGACAATCTCCGCTCCGAAGTGCCTGAGTTCGGACTCAAGCGCCAACCGTTGATTCGCCACTAAAGAATCAGCGGACTTGGCCAGGGCGTCCAGATCCTCCAAGGTTTTCTTATACCGCGCTAAATTGTATGACATCGTCTCATAAGCACGATCGCTTATGGTCTTTCGCAAGTCATCTTCAAAGCTGTTCAGCAGATTTTCCGCGTTCTGTACGTTGTTTAGCGCATCGTAGAGGTTGGTTCCATAAAGGAACCAGTTCTTCTCGAAGCGGCGGGCTTGTTGTATTTCAAATTCGAAAGTTCCGGCCTTCTCCAATAATCGCAACTTTTGGGCAATAGTGGATATGAACACCATGGCGGCGATAGTAATACCGCATGTAAAGATAAAGGTTATGAGAAATCCTAAGGCTATCCGAAGTCGAATGCTAATCCTCGGCCTGTGTGTAAGCGCCTCTTGGACAGCCCGCGCCTGCTCCTTGGTAAAACTGATGCTCCTAGCACGATCGGGCTCATTTGAATTGTCAAGCGGGTTGGCCACTTCCTCAATCCCCCTCCAGCGGGTAGCCTGCATGCATCTAATTTTATCAATTTTAATCGATGCAATTTCGATTTTCAAGATATTTGCTATCTTGGATGGCATCCTCCTGCTTCGGCCGATAAACCCGATCTTTGTTTACCATGCGGTCACGCGCTCAAGTTTAACGCTGGCCGACTTTGAACCGCGGTGGATGATGATTGACTTATGCACTATCCCCAACCATTGCACAATCTAAAAATCGTCGTCAACAGCCGTTTACAACTCGATGTGTGAGCTGGATGGGCTTCGCCTTGCACCCCTTCCGGACAGGGCACCATCCGCTCAGTACTAACGTTCCCCCTGGAAAGAGAGATCCGCCCAGGGATGCGTGCCTTCCCCTCACCACTGGCAGCCTGCTTCACGACACTGGAATCCCACCACCCCCCGGCGGCCTGAACCAACTACTCTGCACCGCCAGGCCCAGTAACATCTGGAGACTTTTCTCACCTTGGCGAGGCAAGGGCACACCTATAGACAAACATCGAGGAAATATCCATCCTTTAACATGCATGGTCTTACCCTGAATGGTATGATCAGCCGAAGCAATCCGCGATTATCTGAACCGTTCTCAGGTCCCCAAGCGGGAGGCCATTGGGAAAATCAAAACAAAAACCTTGCGATTCATCCTCATTACCGCTGCCATTTCATTCTCTCCGGTTCTCGTCTCCCCTGCGCGAGCGCAAGATGCGTCGCAGCGGCCCTTTATTTTTACAAAACTCCCTTGCAGCTGAACGACGGCTGGAAAGTCTCCTCTCTGAGCGCGGAAGGGATTGACGTGGCGCCGATCGAGAAAATTTCCGGTCGGCTTCGAGATATCAACCAGATGGAAAATCCATTCAGCATGTTGATCGTTAGGAATGGCAAGCCGAAGAGCGCCTCTTCCACCCGTTGAGAATCCACGCTTATCACATGAAAAAAGGCCAAGCCCACAAGAAGCTTGACCCTTTTTCCGCTTGAATTCCTATTATAACTTAAAACGCTTCAGCTCTTCGCCGGCGATGGATGAGAATGGCCGCGGCTCCTACCAGCAACAGGAACAGGATGATCAAACCCCACTGGCCGAGTGTTGGGATTTCAGGACGGTCATAAATGATCTCAAGATATGGAATATTGCTTCCATACTCTTTGCTGCGAAAATACTCATCCGGGATATTTGCACTTCCCCAGTAGACTTCATCCATTAGTTGCCATCCATAATTCGTCTCCGACCCGCTGTAAAACGCCTCTACGTCGCTTGTGACAACCCAATCCATCCAGCTATAAACAAGCGGAACCGTCGAAAAAGAAGTGATATTCGACGCGGTGTCCGGCCGTGTATTATAGGTAACGGAGCCTTCACCCCAATCACTTACCAGTCGATAGCAGTTTATGACTCGATCGCCACAATTATTAGCGTAGCAATTATAATAATAGAGATTAAGCGTTGCAGAAACAATAGTGCAGTTCTCTGGCAAGGAGGAAATATCAAACTTGGTCAACGCGCACCGTTCCCAACAACAACTTCCTCCACTACCGTAATTATTTCTGACATTTACTGAGTTCGAAGATCCCCAATTCTGATCGGGCGAATTCGCGTCAATAAGCGCATCGTCCGTTGGATACAGTACCAGCGTATCCCTTACTAACGAACTACCTTGGCTGTCTGCCTTCACATGAGGGATCATCGTCAATGCAACCGCAACAGCTAGCACCAAAGAAATTTGGATCAATGTTCCCTTTTTCATTGTATTTCCCCCATATATTATTTTTTCTAGCTCTTATTCATCGAGGGTAGATAGTGCGTGCCGACTATCCTTTTTGGTAGATATCCGCCGTCATTAACGGCGGGATACCGAAGACAACGGCGGTGCTCGGGTATGGGCAAAATAACACCAGTGTCTTTCGAGTTCTAATCCCCAATAAACTTCGTAAGATCCTTTATCATCTTCAACGAAAGATGTAGCGAGAATCGCCTTGAGAATAGCCCATTGGAGTAGACCGACTCGAACGGCTTGCCATAAAAAGCGAACAAGTGCGAACAAGGATACAAGCCCGTGTTCGAGATCCAGGCGGGCTACCGACATCAACAGCGCCGAGATCCCGGCGCCGAGAAAGTTCTCCTGATAGCGCACACTGAAGCTCTTCTTCCTGCGAGGCGTCTCCAGTATTCTTCTCCGCAGATTTTACGATGCTGGTGGACGCATTAGCCGCTGCGCTAAAAGGGGAGCTGAACGATGATGCTAAATAGCTGATGTGAGATACAAAGATGTTAAACTGATGATGAGGCTTGTTAGAGACCAGGCAATATTTGAGATACCAATTAGATATCCACTAACCTCCCCGGTTAGCTGCTGAAAGAGTATATCATATTAGTTGATAATAATCAAGTATTAAATATGCTGTAACAACATTTGGAATGATAACCGATATCACGGATCCACTTCTATTAAAAGAATGCTAGTCAATCGAATTCAGATTCGTAGTACTGAATCGATCAATTAATAAGGCAAATTTTTATGGCGATTTGCTGCTTTAAAGATCGAAGCATTCTACGACCTCCAAAGCTTCTCAGCCGGTAATGATAAACGCGCCGACACAAGTATTCGACTTCAGAGCTTTGGATTCGAATGCTACGAGAGACCGCTCCCGGATACTTTCAAATACTCGTCGATATGTTCGAAGGTGCGCATGCTGATCAACACGGTGGATATTTTCTCGTCTCTCAGCGCCCACTGTATTGAAGCCTGTGCGAACGTCAAACCGGACTTCGCCTTCTCAGGCAAGTTCGCGCCTTCTCCGCCTTTCAGCGCTTTCATGGCGATGATGCCAAGCCCGGCTTCATACAGCTTGGTGTGCATTTCCTCCATCTTGGGAAACATGCTGGGAATGTACATCAGCATCGCTGCGCTGAAGAGGCCGCTCTCTATTGCGGCAGGGACAACAACATCCGTGTCGTGTGTGGAAAAGCACAGAAAGCGATACTTGCCCTGTTTCTTGAGCTCATCGTATGCCGACAGGATCTCTTCATTCTTGAAAAGGGCGGGGTCGCCGACACCCTGCATGAACAGCAGGTCTATGTAGTCTGAATTAAATCGCTTGAGGCTGGCGTTGACCTTCTCAATCAACGTTTCTTTGTTCCAGCTCGGCTCGACCATATGTTTGGTCGATATAACGCATTTATCCCGCATGCCCTTGAGTACTCTGCCAAACGCCTCCTCGCCTTGTCCGTTATAATAGGAGTCTGCTGTGTCGAAGTAGTTGATCCCTCGGTCAACTGCGTATCGGATGACGGCATCGTCCACGGCGGCACCCATGCTGATGTCGGAAAGCTCCAGGCCGGTCTTGCCCAGAGCCCGGTAGTGGCGGATCTTGGGCGCCTCGAATGAGGAGGCCTTCTCGAGCGACTTGCCGTGCATTTCTTTTTCTTGAGGCGATTCGCCGACGTTAGCCAAGCTCTCGGCCCAAGCGGCTGGCGACAGATCATTCATTCCCGCACATACTCCAGTGACAGCTGCCAGACCCGCCACGGCGGCTGGAGCCTTTTTGAGAAAATCCCTTCTGTTGAGCTTTTGATCCTTCTTCATTGGATTCATTCCTTCTTTTGAGCCCTTCTTGGCGGACACTCCGCGTGTCTGCAATCTCTCAGGTTCGTTTTATCTCACTATCCAATTGGCTTTCTGATTCGCGCTGACAACTGGTTAATGGCTCCGTGTTACGCAGTCTTCCATCAATCCTTTTCCCGGATTTCTCAATCCCCGCCGCCCTCGGTCGCCCATATCTTTATCTCTTGTCCCTTTTCGAACTCGAAGACATCCGAAAGAGCGCCTTCCCCAAACATCAGAATGGATAGCAGAGGCGTCTGGTAATAGATGGCCATGTAGTCGCCCAATTGGGCTCCTTTGAAGCCTGTATGGATGTTCTCGACATAGCGGACGCTCATCGTTTTTCCTTCGACCTCGAAGGTCATGAATTGTCCGGGTTCGATTCCCAGTTCCTCCATGTGTTCTCTTCTGACGTTTGTAAGAATGTTTCCTTCGACGTCGTCGTAGATGAAGCCTGTTATAACACCTTCTTGAATAGTCGGGGCTTCGATGCGGATATCCGGTTTCTCAAAGAGCGAATCCGGCAGCGATTCCTGTGATTCGACGCTGATCACTTCGAGCTTCATAGGAGCTGCTTCGCGGCCGACGACATCAAAGGTCAGCACCGTTGGCATCCGCACGCCGTGGAACTCCTTGTAATTCTTCAGGGAGTTTACCATCCTCGTACCTTGCTTCGGATCGCCGAAGGGGAACACAATCCTGTCGACGAGAAAGCTGTCGGCCAGGATGTGGACTTCATAGTCGGTTCCCTCAAAAGGGATGGATATCACATGTTCATGTTGCGGCCCCAAATGCCTCTCGCCAAGATAAGTGGCCTCATCGAGTGCGTCGCCGAATTTAAGGAGGCTGAAGCAGTTGTGGAAGAAGCCTGCGTAGTAACGAAGGCTCGTTAGGTAATCGCCCTTGGTTTCGGTAAGCTCGCCGAAGGCGTTCATATAACCGGTTTCTCCATCGTATGTGATGACCCGGCCGTAGGACTCCCTTCGCAGTGAGAGTGGCTTCTTGAGGTAAAGCGTCATGCTGTCGCCCCTGACAATGAACACATTGCCGTAGTAGCCCCCGATGACCAGGTTATCCACCGCTTCGATGCTATTTTTCCCTCCAATAGCGTCGAAGTACTTATCGATGATATCGCTGGAAGGATCGGCCGGTCCCCGCTCTCTGGCACACTGGACCAGAAACGTCAGGAGCAAAAGAACTGCAAGCACTACTAAGCGTGATTTGCATTTTATAGCCATAAGTCACCTCTATAGGAAATTCGGATGTTTGTCAAGGCGCCAGTCTATGGGAGCCGGCCGGCGCGGCCTCGGATCAGATCCCTTCCCTTACTCCGTCCGGCGGAAAACCAGGAACGTGAGATCATCGGGTTTCGAGGGGTGGTCTCCGGTGGAATGGTGCATTCGATGTGCTACTTCGGAGGCTATTCGTTTCATGACGGCGTCCAGCGGACCTTTCCGAATCATCTCGATGATCTCATCGGTATGGAGGTTATCGGTGAGGCCGTCGCTGGCGAGAATGACGGTGTCCCTGCGCGCCAGGGAGAGCGAGGAACCGATCTCGATACGCATGTCAGGACTGCCGACGAAGTTTGAAACCACATGGCGATCATCGTGCTGCATCGCCTCTTGCTCATCGATGATTCCGCTTTCGACGGCGTAGGCAACGGGAGAGTGCGCAAGGGTCTGCAGTTTGAGCTTTCCCCGCAGACCTGAGGCGATGATCTCGGTGTCACCTGCATGGTACGGCCGGACGGTTCCCGAATCGACTTCGATCACGGCCAGGGTGGTGGCCGCACCGATTCCCTTCTCTGTAATGATCCGATTGGCGTTCTCGAACGCATCGACAATGCAAGCTCGCAGGTTTTTCGCATCCTGCAAACCGCTTTCTATAGCCAGCTGCAGCTGCTCGATCGCGATGCTTGAGGCAAGGTCCCCGCCACGAACACCTCCAACACCATCAGCCAGGGCGAAAACCGCCCGGTTTTCGTCGATCTCGAAAACGGCGGCTGCATCCTCATTGCGGTCATGGTCGGGATCGGGGGATCGAGACGAGAAAATGCCCACCCGCACTCGTGCTGCCGCGACGAACTCCGGCGCATCCATATGCGCATCGGTGAAAATGTGAGACTGCATGGGGACGACCTTTGAGATTGATCTCATCAGAAAGTCTACCGTTCGCTCCGACCTGGGCAAGAAAATTCAAAAACGAACTCCAGTTCCACTCCATTCTGCGCCGATAGCCAGTGCGAGATGATCGAGAACTCTGCTGGCTATTTGGTCTGAACTCCAGGTTCTGCCCTCGCCTCCGGCTTTCCTTCCGACACGTTGTTGTAGAAACGGGTTGTGGGATATGCGAAGTCGATATCGGATCTTGATCCGAAAGCCTCGAGCACATCCTCCCAGATGGCCGCCTCCGTCGACCGCCGCTTGCGAGGATCGCAAATGTATCGAACCGTCAGCGTAACACCGTTGTCCGCAACCGATGTCCACACAATGGGTGTTAGATGCTGAAAATAGATCAGGTATTTGCGCGCCGCTTTGCGGACCTGGTCTTGCGCTTCCTGGCTCTTAAGTATCGAGTGCTTCGTGGCGATCTCGCTCAGGATTTCCTTGGCGCCTTCCCAATTGCTTTCGAAAGTTATCGTAATCGCGAGTTCGTTCCAGATGAAATTGAATCCCCGCGTATAATTAGCTGTGCTCTGCTTGAAAACCCAACCGTTGGGTATGTGTATGATCCGGCCGGTGCTCTGATCGGCGTCCACCCAGTTGCCGATTTCGATGAGAGAGAACTGGAAGAGCCGCATATCGATCACGTCTCCTCGATGCTCTCCAATTTGAATGCGATCGCCGACGACAAAAGGTTTGCGGATGGTTATGAAAATCCAGCCTGCAACGTTCGTCACGGGATCCTGGAGGGCGATCGCCAGCCCTGCGGACAGGATGCCGAGATACGCCGCCCAGCCGGTTAGATTGCCGAACCATATGACCAAGGTGGCGATGATGACGGCAAAACCCAGGGCATAGCTTGCCGATTTTCTGAGGAGATACTGCCTGGCGACATCGGTCACCCGGCGCTCGACGACAAAGGAGACGGTCAGACGGAATATGAAATAGACGAGCCAAGCGAGAAACGTCCAGATGAGCCGCTCGATCACGAAGGGAGAAAGACCCAAAAATCGCTGGAGCCAGTTGATGAGATCCGACCACCAATCGGACATCCATGTACCTGCCTATGTGAAGAAGCCGACCAACCGAAGGTTCGACGGATGTGATTCTCGCATTGAATGTTGTCTTAGGCAAGAAGCTTTATTTATCTCGGGGGGCTCGCTTGGTGGCGGCGGCTGGCGAGCGCTAAGGAGATCATGGATATGGGAGATAGCTCATTACTGAGATCACCTGCGAGTTTGCCGGGAATTGTACGGGCTACGTGAATCAGCCAAAAACGAGAGGAGTCCTCAGCTCAGAGCTTCTCTCAGCCAATCGCCTAGCGCGTCCAACACATTGGCCCGTTTTTCAGCGTTCGTTGCAAACGGCGCACGGGATAGTTCGAGCTGGATCCACGGGATTTCACCGGCATGCGTCCGGACGATATAACCGCCCTTGAATGGATCATTGACAGCGACCGGCACGCCAAAAGTTTTCTGAAAACTGCGCGCCAATGCCTGGAGCCACTCTGGGGAGCACGTGCCATCGGCGTTGCTAAGGCAAATGTATGGGCGAATGGACCCCGGGTCGGGGCCGATGGGGGGAGCTTTGGATGCCATCGTATGACAATCGATTCCGAGCATTATCCCGGCACCTGATTCGCTCAGCCGTTGGTGATACGGCCGGTAGTAGGCCTCGAGTAGCTTTTCGACCGTTTCTTCCGAAGGGGACTCGCTGTAAACCGGAACGCTCCAACACGTATGCGTTTTGACGACGCCGTCTGCGCGGCGGTCGTTTTCAGCGCGATTCACGTCGACGACGGCGCGGGCAATGGACGTCGTAACATACTGGACGACCTCGTCGGCGATATCATATATCTCCGACGCACCCTCATCGCCATCTTCGATGATTTGCCTCTCTGTGAGGACACAGATGTCTTCTACTTCGGGGGGGACGACCAGCCCCGCGTGGGGCACCGAGATCAAAAACGGCAGCTTCACGAGCATGCACCCCTGGACGAGTGTCTCGATTGATCAAAAAGAAATCAAGCAGAGAAAACGGCTTAAAAAATCACTCGTTTCGCTGGTGCCAGTGAACTTCCATCAATCAATAATTAACAAAGACAGCATGGCTAAAACATGGGATAGAATATAGCCGATTCCCGGATCCGGTCTGTCGAAAAACATTTGCGCCTCGCTTCTTTCGCGGAGTGCTTGATCGCATACACTTACTCTTTATAGACAAGACTTCCCACGATGACTGCTGCAGGAATTTCAACGAGATTGAATCCCATGCCCAGCAGACCCAATTTCAGCGGATACAGTCCGATGTTGCTGTAGTTGACCAGGAATAAAACGACAAACAGCCAAAAAATCATGCCCGTCACCAAGCCCGCATGCAGACGACTTCTGAACCGAGGCCGGATGGCTGCATAGACCCACATGATCAACGTGCATACCATATAGAGATATACGATGGTTACAACATAGTAGAGGGTTCCAGAAGGTAGAGTCATGCGAGCTTCCCGCATCAGTTCGGTCTCGCTTACGCCAAAGATGAGCTGGACAGACCCTTCCAGGACGATCTCAACAAACAGAAAAACCAGGCTTGCCACAAAACCAGCGAGAATAACACGCCCTATGCTGATCTTCTTCATCTAGTTCCCCCTTTGTCCAGATTGTCGGTCACGCTCTCGAGCAACAGTTCTATCATGGTCTTCCCCTCGTCCACACAGCATTAACTTAGGTTGAAAATAAAAGAATGACAATGAGATAAAGGTGTGGATTCAACAAATGAGACTTTTTTCCTATTGCCAAAGCCTCTGTTATGAAGTTCGATTGAGACGATCAGGAATTGCAATGATGTGGTCGAAAAGAATCCGCCCGGTTTGCTACTGGAAGATCAATTAGTACGGTTTGACAATGACGAATCTCATCTCTCCTCTGCTCTACCTGTTCACTGTGGGTATCGCCCTGGCAACGCTATACTTGTGCTTTCTTCTTCACAGGAGATTTCAGCTCCTCTTTCTTCTGAATTACCTCTATTTTATCTCCACCTTTTTTGTCGCCGGATTCATCGATCTCATAGGGAGATATCTTGCCTTCCGACTGTTGAGCGGCCAACCGGCCGAGACCATTATGCTTCTGAACCACATCTTCGTTTTTCTGGTGTTTCCCTTCATCCCCCTGGCAATCTATTTCTTCTGTTCGTTCTTGGCGGGTTTTCTCCAGAAGAAAATTCCTCCTTATCTCACACGAGGCTATGTTGCGTTCTGGGCGCTGTTCTTTCTGATCCTGGTGCTGGTAACGAAAAACTTTTTGCGCAGCCAGGACGCCCGAATTTCAGTCATTCTGTTTTCTGTTCTGGATAAAATAACCTTCGCATCTTATCTTCTGATCCTTGCTTTTGCATTATTCCTATCGAGAGACCTCAAAGACAGCAACCAGAGAAAAGCCGTTCGCATTTATAGCTTGATCTGTTTCTTCGGATTCACAATCATCTTGATCTTTTCGCAAAACTCGATCAGCTCTCCGTTTGATCCGCATCTGTTCCCTATTTTTCTCCATTTTTCCGCCAACCTTCCACCGCTGCTCTATCTGCGATATTATCTCAGGAAATTCCAGCCCGCGCCCGATGGCCTGCCGCTCATGCTTGAAGCCAACCTCGAAGAATTTTATTCGAAATACGGGCTGTCCAAGCGAGAGCAGGAGATTATAGAATTGATCCTGAAAGGGAAAAGCAACAAAGATATAACGGGGGAACTGTTTATTTCACTCCACACGGTAAAAAATCACATTTACCACATCTATCAAAAGCTGGACGTGAAAAGCCGGCTTCAACTTATTCGCGTTGTTCAGAGTCAAATTCATAATAAAAGCCATTAGTTGAGGCACCAGATATGCCTTGATGAAGCGAGCCCCCGTGCTAATCCCCCTTCATCGAATGATGCTTATCCGCGACCCGCGTTTGGGTTATCGTTTCCCGGCAGCTCCTGCGGCGTTCGTTGACGCAGATCGTCCGGCGCAGCCACACCGCCACTGAGTATCAGTTTCAGCGCGTCCTCCACGGATATGTCCAGATAGAAAAGCTCCTCGACCGGCAGCGCGATCAGAACTCCGGTAGTGGGCACAGGTGGGCCGGGGATGAAGACGTTCGCCAGCTGGATGGCGCCATCGGCATAGTGCCGGGTTGCGTAGCTGGTAACGAAACCGTACGAATACACGCCCTTCCGTGGGTACTCGATCATAACTACATCCATTCGCAGGGCGAGAAGGGACGAACCCCGAACGAGACCTTCAGCACCCAAAGTCATAACACCGAGTGAGATTATGAGAAGAACCCACTCCATGCCGGTTCCCTGCTAACGTTCCACTTTCCCAAACAGCCATGTCAAAAGATCTCACCATTCGGATGAGGTAGAGTTACATCAGCGATCGCCTTAAGCAAATAATGCGGATTTGAACAAGAAATTAGCGCATTGCGGACACTTCTGCTATTATAATTGACTCCACGGGACGTTGAACGGAGAAACACCTTATGAAGCTTTAAGGACTATGCTAAAATAATCTAGCAACTGTTTCTGGAAGTATGGCATATCCCATCTTGGGAGGAAGAATCAGGCGCGGGTTGCGTCCACACGCGCTTGTCGCCCTGCACCAAAGATTGGATGGCGTTTCTTTCTGCCCGGTGTTGTCGCTATGAAAACGAAGCGCGGAGGTTGAGATCATGTCCGACGATACTGCCAAATGGAGGGCCCTCTTGGAAGATAGGCTCAAGTCGCTCCAAGAGCGGCTCGCTGAGATCAATGAAACCCTGCGTCAGCCGGAAGACGACGACATCGAGGAGCAAGCTGTCGAAGCGGATGACGACGAAGTCCTGCATCGATTGGCGCGTGCCGGCAGAGATGAAGCACGCCTCATTGGCGCGGCGTTGAGAAGAATCGACGAGGGAACGTATGGCATATGCACCACATGCGGCAAGGCGATCTCCAAGCGCCGGCTGCAGGCGCTTCCCGAAGCCGAAAAGTGTTTGCGTTGCGCTCAGCAGAGCGACGACCGTTAAGGATTCTCGTTCTGGTCCAACGCTCTATCTCCTGTAGACATCTGTGCTGAGATATTTCAATCCAGAGTCACACATCAAAGTGACGATCTTTGCGTCTGGCCCTAATCGCTCTGCTATTCGTATTGCCGCAAGGACATTTGCTCCTGAGGAAGTTCCGGCGAACAGTCCCTCTTCTCGAGCCAAACGCCTGGCCATGGCTTTCGCGTCATCCGTATTAACCGCGATTATCTCATCCACAAGACTCGGCTCCCAAAGTGGTGGCGTATAGCCAATTCCCACCCCTTCAATCTTGTGAGGTCCAGCCTGGCCACCCGACAAAACTGCGGATTCGCCTGGTTCGACGGCGATCATCTTGAGCTTGGGTTTGTAGCGCTTCAACACAGTCGCTACTCCACGCGATGACGCGGCCGTGCCGACGCTATGGACAAACGCGTCAATCCCTCCGTTTGTCTGTTTCCATATTTCCTCTGCCAATGGATAGTAGCCTTTAATACTGTCAGCATTATTGAGTTGGTCAGTCCAATAGGTGTGTGGTCTTTTACTGGCTTCTTTAGCGGCCTCGATCATATCCAGAATCAACTTCTTGGTAGTAAGGCCCCCCTCACTTGGAACCATCGTGAGTTCTGCGCCGAAAGCCGCCATCTGATTCAATTTGTCCTGACTGAACGCATCGGATGTGATGATATGAAGACGGTAGCCTTTGGCAACACAAACCAATGCGAGCGAAATACCTGTGCTGCCTCCCGTGTACTCGACAATAGTATCCCCAGGTTTCAATCGGCCATCTTCTTCAGCCTTCGAGATCATCGCCTGGGCCGCTCGATCTTTCATGCTTCCAGTGGGGTTTTCCCACTCGAGTTTCACAAAAATCTTCGCATAACCAGGCGGAACAACATTACGTAGCTGCACCAGCGATGTGTTCCCAATAGCCTGCAAGATGTTACCGGCAACAGTCATGCAGATCCCCCCTTCCCGTAGGTTTACATAAAGGGGCAAGTCTATGCGCCCACTAGGATTCGCATTCTATAGTATAGCAATCGGTCAGAAGGGTTGACGCCCCCAAGGTAACGTTAATCGACCCTCTGCGTGAGGGCGTCTCCCTTGATGGAGACAAGGGTGGCGTGCACCTTTCGTATCCATTCCAGGTCGCCTTCGCCGTCGGTGATCTTCGCCTTGTCAAAGAAATCGACTTCGCGCCCCTTGCTCATGAAAACGTACGACGCCGCGACGGCACAGTTATGACGACTTTTCCTCGGGCGTGTCCTTCTCCAAAATAGCGGAGAGCATCAGGTACCTCATTTAAAGTGTAACACCTATCTAAAATAGGTTTCACTTTACCTGATTCGAGAAGCTCCTTTAAGAAGGTCAAATCCTCTTTATTTGGTTTGGCCACTCCCATGTTCATTACTTTTTTGCTCCCGATCGATGAAATCAATGGTCCTAGAAACATAGACTGGAAAACTTGAGCCATGGAACCTCCGGTGACAACGAGAGTTCCCTCAGGTGTTAATGCTCGCTTATAATCTGAAATCGAATGATACCCATTAGCAGCAACAATAAGATCATAACACTGCCCACTTTGGGTGAAATCCTCCTTCGTGTAGTCAATACAAAAGTCTGCACCAATCGATCGCGCCATATCCAATTTCGTTGTGCTGCACACAGCAGTCACTTCAGTTCCGAACGATTTGGCAATCTGGACTGCGTATGTTCCAACGCCACCGGATGCTCCATTAATCAATACCTTTTGCCCTGGTTGTATCTGTCCTTTGCGAATTCCCTGCAAAGCGGTGATTGCTGCTACCGGTACAGCCGCTGCTTCTTCGAATGAAATACCCGCGGATTTCAATACCAGGAGATTATCAGGAACGGCCGCATATTCGGCAAAACCGCCGTGTCCACAACCCGATATATCTCCGAATACCTCATCACCAGTCTGAAACTCCTTTACATTTTCACCAGCCGCTTCAATCTGTCCTGCTATGTCAGCTCCAAGTATCCTATTTTTGGGCTCAAAAAGCCCGGACCAGAGGCGGACTAACAGCGGCTCACCTCGAAGAAAGCCCCAATCCATATAATTTATGGATGCCGCATGAATTTTAACCAATACTTCATTATCTTTGGGGACAGGTTTTTCTACTTCTTTGAGCTGAAGAACATCGGGTGGGCCGTATCTTTCATATACAATCGCTTTCATCAGTATTCCTTTTGACATAAAGCACTTTACGAGAAAGTGGGGATTATTCGCCTTTTGGTTCCAACTCGTAGACGATGTGGCGATATGCAGATGCGAAATCAAAAGTAGAGTGGCGTCCCCGATGTAGCGACGTTGGAACCGCTGAAGCCTTCGCGCGGGCATTTTTAACGGTATAAGACCCAAGTTGGCAACGCGTGGCGATCCCCAAAAGGGTCCGTTCATACCTGTATGCATTCTCAGTTGGGTCTTCCCGCAGGCCGAGGCATTCGAAGCTACTCCGAGACCCTAATCAGAGGTTCGGAATCTTTAGGATGCTTGCTTATTACTCATACACATCACGAGCAAATCGGCGTCAGGAGTTCGCTGCGATAAGAGAATCGGCACGCTCCAGGTCTTTGGCGGCACCTAGGCGTTCGAAGGCAGCGCGGGCCGCGCGTGCTTCGAGCTCGGCGAGGTCGGCTTCACCTACTTTCCAATGCGCAGTAGCCAGGAGTAGGCGCGTGCGCGCTTCTTCGTAGGGCATATCCGCCGCCTGCCAGTTTCGGCGAGCCGTACTAAGTGACGACAGCGCCTCTTCCACCTTGCCCTCGGCAATTGCAACGGCACCGGTCGCATGACTAGCGTGCCCGGAGAATACCGTCGATCCGAATCCCGCCGCAAGCGACTCGAACTCCTCCGCGCGTTCGCGAGCGGTCACGACATCGCCTGCCGCGAGCGCGATCTCCACACCAGCAGGAAGGAGCCGGATTCGGTCGAGGTCTAGGCTTTTGGTGGACAAGGCGCGGTCGATAAGCGATTTCGCCGCGTCGTGCCGTCCCTGTGCCGCCCGTAGCAGCGCCAGTCCCGGAATCGGGTGTCGGCCCCGTTGATGGGCTTCTTGGAACGATGTCTCTGCTCCCTGGTACTCGCCCCGGCGGAGTTTGATCTCGCCCATCAAGTAGTAAGCCTCGGCCGCGACGGACGTAACTCGTCCCTCGCATATCCTGGACGCTCGTTCGGCCTCGCCCTCCGCTGCGGCCCAATCGCCGCGCACACTCATGATCTCGGCACGGTGCACGCTGCAGATTCCCGGAAACGGGGACTCGCTATAGGGCCGGCACCACCGAGTCGCTTGATCGCTCCATTCCCCCGCACGCCGGTAGTCCGCAATCGTCTCGCACATCGATATCATATTGCAAAACGTAGTACCCACTACAAACGGAGACAACTCCCCGGAGATCGCCGTAGCCATGGTTTCGTCAAGAAGTTCCATCCCTTCCTTCACGCGGTTTTTCAGCACGAGCACACGCCCCTGATCCTGTGTGGCGAGCGCTCCCAGGTCTGCATCACGGTATCTCTCCGCGACTTCTATTGCTTTGATCGTGTGTTCCAATGCGGTGTCGAGGTCATGGTCCGCCTCAATGGCGATCTTTGCCTTCAGGCGGGCGAGATAGCCTTCAGCTACCGCTTCGGGCACTCCCTCGAGTAGCTTCTCGGCTCGCTTGAGCCAACCGTTGCACACCGAACGAGCGCCAGAGATGTAGTTGATATTAGCTAGCTCGACGGCTGCACGGGCCGCATCGGCGGGCCGACCAGCTTTGACGTACTGAGCGTGCGCACGCTCGTGGGCGCCGACGCAAGCGTCGAAGCGGCTCATCCACTCGGCCGCAATAGCCCATCGTTCCAGGTCCTCCGGTGCCAGCTCGACTTGCGAGTCAGCGTCGGCAAACGCCGCGAAGGCCTCGGACCAATCGTAACGCTCGAGTGCGGTGCGAGCGCGGGTAAGAGTTAAGGATCGATCTGCAGTCGGCGTTGCTCCGACGTCCGAGCAAGCTGAACCGAGTGCGGATACCAATTCTTCCATTGAATCAAAGCGATCCCCAATGTTTTTCGCTAGTGCGCGGTGGATGACCGCAGCGATTGCCCCCGGGATTTCCTGGCGAAGTGTTACAATCGGTGCCGGCTCTTCGTTCAGGATCCGATATAGCTCAGCCGCATCGTGGTCGGCCTCGAACGGACGTACGCCGACAATCATCTCATAGAGCACCGCGCCCAAGGCCCAGATATCGGTGCGGTGGTCGACGTCGCCGCCTTGCACCTGCTCGGGCGACATGTAGGCTACCGTTCCCACCGTTGTCCCCTCCCGCGTGATCGCGGTTTGTCCCATTAGCTTTGCGAGCCCGAAATCGACGATCTTCACACCGCCGTCGCAGGTCACAATAATGTTCGCCGGCTTGATATCGCGGTGCACGATGCCCTTAGCGTGCGCGCTGGCCAGGCCCTGTGCCACTTGCTTCGCTATCTCCACAGCCCTGTCGATGGGCACGGCACCACGCGAGATCACCTCTTCGAGCGGCTCACCTTCGCACAAACCCATGGCGATGAACGTCTGTCCATCGTCGGTTTCGTCGATGTCAAAGATCGTGCAGATGCTGGGATGGTCGAGGGCAGATGCCGCCCGCGCCTCACGCACGAATCTCTTGCGCTGCTCGTCCGTCTGGCTCAGGTGGTGCGGCAGGAATTTGAGCGCCACCATCCGGCCGAGTTTCTCGTCATGGGCCTTGTACACAACGCCCATCCCGCCATGGCCGATCCTGGCGAGGATTCTGTAATGAGAAACTATTTTACCGATCAAGTTCGCACTCCGGGTGGTCTGTGAGCTGGATTCCAACTCTTTTGCTAATAGTATCCTAATGAATCGGCGGTAGACGACTGAAATCTCACGGTCTGATGGTCTAATCATTTGGTATGTCAAGTAAACCGCTTAGCTTCCAACGGGCGAAAGAAATGGCGTACCGCAGGGAATCATTTTGGAACTTTTTTGTTGTCAGCAAAGGAGTTACAGCTCGAAGTGGCGTAATCGATGTCGGGAAAACCTTGTCATTGACTTATTGAGAGGAGTTCCGCTATGTGTAGGAATAGCAATGCGGACAAAATAATTGGGAGTACCGGTGGATCCAGATATGCGAGCAATGCACAACGGAAAGCATTCCGCTAAGAAAAATTTGTTTCTATTATTCATGGGCTTGTCCTTTCTGGCGATAAGTGCTTGTCCTAAGAAAATTGACACCACTACAAAGAACGAGAACCTCGTCAAGCGCTGGTTTCAAGTGTGGAATACGGGAAATTTGACCATCGCAGAGGAGATCTTCGCCACCAACTTCGTCAACCACGATCCCAACCGCCCCAAGGTCACCGATATCGAAAGCTACAAAGTATGGGTCGTTGAAAGTCGCACTGCGTTCCCGGACTTCCATGTTGAAATTCACGACATGATCACTGAAGGGGACAAAGTTGCGAGCCGCTGGACACTTACCGGCACACACAAAGGCAATTTTTGGGGCGTCCCGCCTACATCGGTGCATGTGACTGTGACGGGGATGAATATCCATCGTTTGGTCCATGGCGAGATAGATGAAGCCTGGTGGAGCTATGACATGCTCGGTCTAATGCAACAGCTCGGAGTTATACTTCCGATGCCCGCTGCACCCCTGCCCGCGCTGAACCGGAAAACTCAGGATTACCAATGGAGCCCGTCGTCAGAAGTAACCGGCGACCCTGGTGATCCAGCGACCAATAGGAACCTCGTCCTCCACGAGGAGGTGGAGGGATGGAAGCAAGGGAACGTGGACGCAATACTCGAGCTGATAGCCCCCGAATTCGTCAATCACGATCCCATCTGGCCCGCGGTTGCCGATTACGAAAGTTACAAGCAATGGGTCGAGTCAGAGCTAGACGGTCCTCTCGCCGTCACTGTTGATGATCTGATTGCCGAAGGGGACAAGGTCGTAGAGCGTTGTACCGTTGACATGGGCGGGGTGACAATGGAGTCCTTAATGATCATTCATCGTTTTGCTGACGGGAGGATGGTGGAAAAGTGGTGGAGTAAGAACATGCTAGTCCCGCTGCAGCAGCTAGGCATCATTCGCCTCCCTGATCAGGACCGATAGCAACCCTTTCAGCCAGACGAATTTGTATCCTTCTGGCCGTGTATCACATTGTATATCAATGAGTTAAAAAAGTCGTGGCGTCCCCAATGTAGCGACGTTAGAACCGCAAAGGCCTTCGCCGAGGCATTTTTTGCGGCATGAAGCCCAAAAAGAGCGCCTCGCCGATAAGTTAACCATGTTTGACCGGAAATTGAAATGGCGTCCCCAACGGGACAAAGTGCCAACTTCTTTGTGTTTGATAGACGAGTGCCAAGCTCAGAGAATAAAACAGCTTGAGCGGCTAGTGGCTTGAGATGAGTGGGCTAAATGCGCAAGGCGCCACCGCGAAGCCGAGACGCCCGGCGAGAAAAGAAGGGCCAGGCTGATTAGCCTGGCCCTTTAAGAGCTCCGCTCCTGGGGCAACAGCCATCCACAGGAATCAGGCTAGATCGAAGCGATCCAGATTCATCACCTTGTCCCATGCAGCCACGAAGTCACGCACGAACTTCTCCTGCGCGTCGTCACATGCATAGACTTCTCCAATGGCTCGTAGCTGAGAGTTCGAACCGAACACGAGATCGACGCGGGTGCCTGTCCACTTGAGCTCGCCCGTCACACGATCGCGCCCCTCGAACACGCCCTCGGCTGACGGCTTCCATTCCGTGCCCATATCGAGCAAGTTCACGAAGAAATCGTTGGTCAGCGTCTCCGGCCGTTCGGTAAAAACACCGAGTTCGGACTGCCCGACGTTTGTTTTCAAGATCCGCATCCCGCCAACGAGCGCTGTCATCTCAGGAGCAGTCAGCGTCAGCAGTTGCGCCCGATCCAGGAGAAGCTCCTCTGCCGAGATGGTGTGTCCGTCTCGCAGGTAATTGCGAAATCCGTCTGCCGTGGGTTCGAGGACCGCAAAAGAATCCACGTCGGTCTGCTTCTGCGACGCGTCCGTGCGCCCGGGTGCGAAAGGAACTTTAACTTTGTACCCGGCGTTCTTCGCGGCCTTCTCGACGGCCGCGCACCCGCCCAGAACGATCAAGTCGGCGAGTGAAACCTTCTTCCCACTGGACTGCGATTTGTTGAACTCCTTCCGAATCTTGTCCAGCTTCTTGAGAACCGTTCCCACCTGGGCCAGCTGATTCACTTCCCAATCCTTCTGCGGCGCAAGACGAATGCGCGCCCCGTTCGCTCCGCCGCGCTTGTCGGTGCCCCGGAACGTCGACGCCGACGCCCAGGCCGCCGAGACCAGCTGGGAAATGGACAGCCCCGACGCGAGGATCTTGCCCTTGAGAGCGGCGATGTCTCTTGCACCGATCAACTTATGGCCGACTGCGGGGACGGGATCTTGCCAAATCATCTGCTGCTTGGGGACCTCCGGGCCGAGGTACCGCGAGATGGGTCCCATGTCGCGGTGCGTCAGCTTGTACCAGGCCTTGGCGAAGGCATCAGCGAACTCAGCCGGATTCTCGTAAAAGTGCCGCGAAATCGGCTCATAGATGGGATCGAATCTCAGGGCGAGGTCCGCCGTGGTCATCATCGGGGCGTGCTTTTTCGAGAAATCGTGCGCGTCCGGCACGGTGCCCTCCCCACCCGTTGCGACCCACTGGTGCGCTCCGGCGGGACTCTTCACCAGCTCCCATTCGTAACCGAAAAGGTTCTCGAAGTAGTTGTTGTCCCACTTCACCGGGTTGGTGGTCCATGCGCCTTCCATCCCGCTGGTGATCGTATCGCCGGCCTTGCCGCTGCCGAAGGTGTTCTTCCAGCCGAGGCCTTGCTCCTCGATGCCGGCGCCCTCGGGTTCGCGACCCACGTACTTTTTCGGATCGGCGGCGCCATGGCATTTTCCAAAGGTGTGCCCGCCGGCAACGAGTGCCACGGTCTCGTAGTCATTCATCGCCATGCGGCCGAACGTTTCTCGAATGTCCTTGCCCGAAGCCACCGGATCCGGATGCGCATTCGGCCCCTCCGGATTCACGTAGATCAGCCCCATCTGAACGGCGCCGAGAGGATTCTCGAGTTCCCTGTCGCCGCTGTAACGTTCGTCGCCGAGCCACTCCGCCTCAGACCCCCAGTAGATATCCTCTTCCGGCTCCCAGACGTCCTCGCGGCCGCCGCCGAAACCGAAGGTCTTGAATCCCATGGACTCCAGGGCGACGTTGCCGGCGAGGATCATCAGGTCGGCCCATGAGATCTTGCGGCCGTATTCTTGCTTGATCGGCCACAGAAGCCGGCGCGCCTTGTCGAGGTTCGCGTTGTCGGGCCAGCTGTTGAGGGGCGCAAAGCGCTGCGTGCCGGAGGATGCCCCGCCGCGGCCATCGTGGATGCGGTAGGTACCGGCGCTGTGCCACGCCATCCGGATGAAGAGCCCGCCATAGTGGCCGTAGTCGGCCGGCCACCAATCCTGCGAGTCGGTCATCAGCACGTGGAGGTCCTTCTTTAGGGCCGCCAGGTCGAGTTTCTTGAATTCCTCGGCGTAGTTGAACTCCGCACCCATCGGATCGGACTTGGAAGAGTGCTGGTGGAGAATCTTCAGATTGAGCTGATCCGGCCACCAGTCCTTGTTCGATTGGACTCCGGCCGCCGTGTGCCGGTGCATTACCGGACATTTACCTTTGTCATTCATGGTCCGTCTCCTTTCGGCGTTTTTTTCTTCTTGGCCATGATTCCGCTTTCTATTTATTTGGTTTCTTTGCCGTGGCCGTATTCCCGGCGCATTCCCGGCAGACGCCCCTGACTTCAACCAGCGTCGCCTCTATCCAGCCGAATGCTTTCGCCGATCGTGGGAGCTTGAGGTCATCGAGTTCTTCGCTGTAGAAATCTCGCGTCAACCCGCAACGGATGCACACGAAGTGATGATGACTGGCGAGGTTGGCGTCGAACCGAGTCCGTTCGCGAGACGGTCCGAGCGTGGTGATGAGGCCGTGATCGTTCAACAGCCAGAGAGTGCGGTAGACCGTGTCAAGTGATACGGTCGGCATTCGTTCGCGGACGCGCTTGTAGACCATCTCAGCGTCTGGGTGATCACCGGTTTGCGCCACCTCGCGGAATATCTCCAGACGCTGATGGGTGAGTCGTACCCTTGCTTCGCGGCACACTTGCTCGAATCGAGCCATCCGTTGCTTGACTTCATGTTTGCTAGGATTTGCCACAGTTCTCCTTGCTAAGAATATATTCCTATTTAGGAATCATGTATCATATAGGAGCGCACGTCAATGGCAATTTTCATGCTCTCCCCGGAGTAAGACTCGAAACCAAACACTTCAGCAAGTCCGGAGTCGTTTATTTTGTTGTTATGTAATAGGTTAAAAAGGCGTGGCGTACCGTAGGGGATTATCTTAGAACTTTTTTGCTGTCAGCAAAGAAGTTACAGCTCCAGGTGGCGTGATCGTAGTCAGAAAAGAATGGCGTCCCCAACGGGACAAAGTGACAACTTTCTTGTTATTCCTTGACGAGTACCAAGTCGAGACGATACGTCGGTTCGAGCGGGCGGTGGCGTGAAATGGCGTGCGAAATCAGAGTGCCGAGGGATCCCCGCTCAGCGGTGGTCCTCATCGCATATCAGAACTCGATCCCACCGACGCGTAGAGCCGAGTAAGCCAGGGCTAGCGCTCCCCAGTATACGAAGAATCCCCAGAAGTACGTGAAATAGCGGAGCGGTCCGAGCGCGGGATAGACATGCTCCTTCTCGACGAACCACAGGATGATGTTGATGTAGAGCATTCCCGCGCCTGCTGCCCCGAAGAGAACGTACCCCCAGGGTTGACCAAGAAGCGCACCGACGCTTCCGGAAACGAACAGCGGAACGAAGAACAAGAAATCGGTCCAGGCGAAACCCAGATTGAGACGAAAATGTGTCTTGTCCCTCCAGTCCTTACCCTCGCCAATCATCAGATCTTTCGACTTTGGGGCATTTGGGTCCCGCAGAAAGATCCCATAGATAACGGTGAGCGGCGTCAGAGTGATCACACCGAATGCGACGAGCAACCATGTAACGAGCGTTGGTTCCATTGCGTTCCACCTTTCTCCCGCAAACTGACACGACTGCCAGGATAGCGACAATCCGCCTGTGCCTTCAAAGTTAAAAGGCCCCGCCCGTGAATCACACGTCTCGGCGGCCGGGCCTCGGCAAAGTACGTGCGTGCAAACCATCGTTGTCTTGACATCCTACCCGAGTAGTTCCCGCACCGGAAGAATTTCGTACCCATCTTCGAGCCTGAAAAGAAAATGAAAGGCGAAACGGATGGGACTACGGAAACTCGTCGGTCCCCAGAGTGTACGAGATTAGAACCTGCCTAATTGCTCAAGTCCGGGGATAGAACTGGCTACCCCGGATGCAACATTCTTCGAACATCCGTGGCTTTCGTGGCGGCGCCCAATAAGAAAACCATCGTCAACCGCTAACCATATACGCGCAACCAATTTTGGAATCGTTCGTACGTTGTTGTATGTTTCTCAGCTCACTCGAAAACCGACCTCGGTACAGCCATGGAGAGTAAGGTGGATCGCTCCCCCGGTCGCCGCAGACACAGAGCAAGAATATTCTTCACGTTGACTTATCTCGTCGGAGTCGCCGTCCTCACCACCGGCTCCGCCCAAGATCCATCCCAATCGCCCGCATCAGCCCAGATGGTTGACAGTGGTTCGTGGTACACACGCGAACAGTGGCCCCACGATGGCCACCCGTATGAGAGCCAGAATTTCGTGGTTTATAGCGATGAAGCGAGTCAGGAAGCGAGACAAGCCGTCGCTGAGATCGGCGAGGAGCTTCTGACTGAGTTGGTCTCCGAGTTTGGGATCGTCGGAGATGAGATGCTTCGTTTTCCTCCCGGCCAGGACAAGATCCACATTTACGCCTACAAGAACCGGGACGAGCAAAACTGGGGCGCGCGGGCGTACTACTGCGGTTTCATCATCTGGTCGCTGGATCACGAAGAACGCAGCCGCGACCTGGACTTCTATCGGGCGACCGCCAAACACGAGATGGTTCACGTGGTGGAAGCACTGCTGAAGGGCAGGGATGTGGCGAACTTTCCCGTGGCGATCCGGGTACATGTGTGGTTTTCCGAAGGACTTGCCTAAGCCGTAACGGGTGGAGTCACGGCACGTACAATCCGGGATTTTGGCTACCTGGACTATCTGACCGATAAGTATGGGCGACTCAGTCCCATCTCATTCAAGTCGGATGATCAGGTCGGCGATTGGACCAAGGAAGAGACTTGGAAGGCCTGTTCTGAGTACCACTACCCGACGTACCAATTGGCCGTTGAGTATCTGTTGGACCCAGACGGTTACGGGAAATCACTGCAGGACGTTGTCCGAGTCTTTACGGATATTGCAGATGGGGCAGACTTCACGACCGCCTTCGAGAGTCGCATGGGAGTCAAACTGGCGGACTACGAAGCGCAGTTCTTCGATCTCATGACCGGATACCTCGACGCGGGTAGCTCCACACGCGCGAGACGTGCGTCGCTGGCGTGGCTCGTTCTGATCGCGGCATCGTTGATCGTTCTTGGCTGGAGTCTCGCTCGAGGGGCAGCGAAACGTCGGGGCACGACATGGGCCTGGTCGTTCGTGACCGCACTCCTAGGCCCCATCGGGCTGCTGGGCTACCGCCTCTCGTACCCGCAGTCCGGGAGGCCGGTCTCGAAGTGGCGGGGCGCTCTTGAACCATCGATGTTCAGCGTGACCGGGAATGTGGCGGGACTGGTCTTCGTGTCCGCATGCTTGGCCGTCTTCCAGCCCCGTGTGAAAGCCGACCCGTTGGACCCCCTGATTCCATTCCTTGCTGGGTGGTTCGTCATCCGCGCCCTGCTTACAACCGCGCGATCGCGCCGCGGGGACCGAATCGCTTTTCGCCAGTCACTGCTTGCTGGATTGATCTCGATGATCCTCATCCTAGCCGGAGTGCTCAGTGTGCTGGTTCCACTTTGGGAGCACTGGTGGTTCTCCCTTGATCCGAGATCTCTAATCTTCTGGGGTGGGATTGCGGTGGGAGCGATGGTCGGAGTTGTGATCGTTTACCCGTACAAAGCCTGGACGCTTCGATCCCAATAGGAGTGCCTCCCCGAACAGGAAATTGCTCGAACTTTTGTGCAAACGTTACTCGCAGCCTGAGCAGAATCTCCGGTCAGTTTGCAGGATACTGGCTCCCCTAGGAGGGCTCGAATCCAGACTGACGTTTCCCCTAGATTTTGAACCAGCCTAAGAGTTAGTTTCTGGGCCAGAGAGGAGAGTGAGATGGCTCGGAAACGATTCACACCCGAACAGATTGTTTCGATCCTTCGTGAGGCGGAGCGTGGTGCTGAGCGCAAAGCCCTGTTTCGCAAGCATGGGATCAGCGAACAGACGTTCTACCGTTGGAAGCGGATGTATGGGGGATTGGGGGTATCGGAGGTCAAGCGGATCGAGCAGTTGGAGGAAGAGAACCGGAAGCTCAAGGAGCTGGTGGGCGAGCAGGCGATGATGATCCAGGCCCAGAAAGAGGTGATGAAAAAAAAGGCTGGGCCTGAGGATGATCTCGAGGTCGTCGCGGTGTTGATGGGGAAAGGGATGGGAGAGCGACGCGCGTGCCGGCACGTGGGTGTGTGTCGAGGGACGAACCGATACGTGAAGCGTCCGGAGGACCTGGTCAATGTGTTGGTACGAGAGGAACTCAAGCGGTTCTCTGGTAGGCACCGACGCTATGGGACACCGCGGATGACGGAGCTGATACGACGCCAGGGCTATCGGGTGAACCACAAGCGTATTGAGCGATTGTTTAAACTCGAGGGACTTCCGTTGCCTAGGAAGCGTCCTCGGAAGCATAAGAGAGCGGATGGGTCAGATCACTATGCCCAGGCGAGGAGACGGAATGAGGTGTGGAGTTACGATTTCATTCATGATCGAACCGAATATGGAGAGAAGCTCAAGATGTTGACGGTGTTGTATGAACACACGCGGGAGTGCCTGGAAATCCGTGTGGAGAAGCGGATGGATAGCCGACATGTGATCGAGAAGCTGGATGAGCTGATGACAGAGCGTGGGACACCGATGTATACTCGGAGTGATAATGGCGCGGAGTTTGTGGCGAAGCGATTGACAGCGTGGCTGGAGGAGAAGGGTTTGACGCCGGTGTTTATAGAACCCGGGAGCCCTTGGGAAAACGGTCTTGTGGAGAGCTTCCAGGAAAAGCTAGGCGACGAGTGTCTCAACGAGGAGCTCTTCTGGAGCCGGGGAGAAGCTCAAGTGGTTATGGATTGGTACCGTGACGTGTACAACAGGGAGCGACCGCATCGATCGTTAGGATATCGAACGCCTACTGAAGCGGCGATGGATGCAGAAAATGGGGCCCAAAACTAACTCTGCGCTGGATAAAAGAATGGGGTAAGGTCACCCCGCGCTCAGTTTGCTCTAGAACGCTGCGCGCCGGTTTGGCACTATCATCGATTTTAGCGTGGCAATTTTGCCGTTGCTCTCGATACCTAGCCAGGATTGAGATGGAAAAGTTCGATTCCCAACGTGAAGCACTGTTCCGGGCCGACTACGCGGTTACGTCATTAACAAACGTGCGATTTGGCCTGATCCTCGGCGCGGTCCTGTACGCGCTGTTCGGCCCACTCGATCTTTGGATGCTTCCCGAGTCCTGGCGCCAGGTGCACATAATCCGCTTCGCGGTCGTAGTGCCCACATGTTTGGGGGTCCTGGCGCTCACTTTCAATGGCCGCGCGAAGCAGCGCCTGCAGGAGCTCGCCGTAGTTTTTGTGCTGTTTGCCGGCCTGGGTATCGTCTGCATGATTCTCGTCGCACAGGAGCACGAGCCGGGCTTCAGGTACTACTATGCAGGGCTGATGCTGGTCCTGACCTACAGCTTCACGGTCGTACGGCTCCGGTTCCGGTCGACCGCCGTTTGCTGCATCGTCATCATCATTGCATACGAGTTCGTCGCCGTGTTCGATCAACGTCTGCTTTCCGAAGGGCTTCTGCAGGGTCGGGGGCCGATATTCATCAACAACAACTTCTTTCTGATTTCCGCAGGCATAATAACCTTGTTCGGCGCATATGCGCTCGAGGACTATTCGCGGAAGGACTTTCGCCAGCGCAGTGAGTTGGCGATCGCGCTCGAGGAATTGCGAGTGACGCAAGCCCAGCTTGTCCAGGCCGAACGGACCAGCGCAACGGCCAACGTGGTGGCGGGTCTTCTCCACGAGCTGAACAACCCGGTGGGGGCCATTGTGGGCGCGGCGGATGTTGTGCATCGCGGTGCACAGCAACTCGAGCTGACGGATCGGAGCAACACTTCGAAGACCGACGAGGAGCAGAGCCAGATGCGCTCGAGGATTATTTCAGCTATCCAGAAAGGCGCCACCGCACTCGAGGACGCCACAGAACGCGTCAAGCAGACCCTCGAAGTGCTAAAGCGCTTCACTCGCCTCGACCACGCACAAACAGCGGACTACAACCTCAACCAGGCCTTGGCTGATTGCCTCACGCTGCTCGCCCGGGAAACCGGCGACCGAATCACTGTGAAAAGGGATTTCGGTGAACTTCCGAGCATTCGCTGCCACGCGCGTGAAATTAATCAGTTACTCATGAGTGTGCTGAAGAACGCTGTTGAGGCAATTTCGAATACGGGGGTGATCGAAATTCGTACTTCGGCGAGAGAGGGGTCTGTACTTATCGACATCGTGGACACGGGTGTTGGGATCCCCCAAGAGCGCATGAAGAACCTCTTTGCACCAAGTTTCACAAGGGAGACGGGCCGCGTAAAGCTTGGCCTCGGCCTGATGACATCTCAGAGTATCGTACAACGCCACGGAGGCGAGATCGTGGTCGAAAGCACGGAGGGCAAGGGTACACGAGTGCACATAAGGCTCCCGGAGACGGTAGTCACAGAGCCGCGATAGTTGTCTCCACATCACAGATTGCCCTTGTTGTTTAGGAACGAAATACTGGTTCTATTGCTTGCCGTTCACAGTCCCTGGGAGCCGACCCTTGCCGTCGGAAGTGAACGCACGAGATTCGTCATGAAGAGTGCCTGGCGTTGGGGCATGGCTGCATTGCAGCGCCATCGATTTTACGGCCATTACGGCATCCGGCTGTTAGGACGCTACCCCTCATCTTTTCTGACCGTATCGGGTGAAAAAGCTGGCAGGCGCACGGCGATGTACTCAGCGCCCTCAGGAGACAGGGTGCTGTACTGGGACTCGAACCCAGACAATCCTGTATTCGCTAGCTACGTAACGATTTATTTAACAATAAGTTAAAAAGTATGGCGTCCCCAACGGGGCAACGTTCTAACCCTGCTACTGTTCCTCGACGAGTGTCAAGTCACGCGAATACAACAGCTTGAGCGGCTCGTCGCGTGAGCCGACCCACGCGGCAAAGAGGTCACTCATAGGCCAGCGCCTCGCGCGTTGAAACCTTCATGGCGCTCCCCGCAGGAATCCTGCTGGCCAGCCATCCGAATAGGAGGGTGGCAATAAGAGTGATCATAGAACCGGTTGGGCTCCAGGCGAACCGGAGCGCTCCGCCGTCACCCAGCATCAAGCGGCCGAAAAACGGTGAAGCCAACATGCTAAGCGGCAAGGCCAAGATAAGACCCAGCGCGATGCCCGCCACACTGATAACGAATCCCTCGGTCACGAACAGATTGTAGATTGTTTTAGGGGTGGCGCCTATTGCACGCAGCACTCCAATCTCGCGTGTTCTTTCCATGATGTTGATTCCGGTGGCCGACGCCATGCCCAGGGCGCTGACCAGAAGAACCAGGAAGGCGAGAAACAAGAGTATCAAAAGAATGATATTCAAGTGGTCGTATATGATCTGCGTTCGCTCGGCCGGAAGCATCACGTACAGCACGTTCAGGTCCGAGGACGCAATGGCATTCTCGATGTCATGCTTGAGAGCCATCACTTGCCCCGGACCCCTGTCCCTGGCGACGAACATCAGGCTGTTGACCAGGTGATCCGGATTGGCCAAAGCATCATACCTGTCCTTATCGATGTATATCTTTGCTTTGTCGAACTCGTCCATGATGCCGACCAGTTTCACCCGGATCTGATTCCTGTCAACAATGAGGGTCTGGAAGCCGCCGACCTTCAGATCTCGATAGAACTCAAGAGCCCGCCGGTTCATCACGACCTCGGTCTCACCCGACCGCTGCAGCCAGCGACCTTCTACGATACGCAAGCGAAACAGATCGGTGTTGTAGGGAAGAGCGACGATACCGACACCATCCGCCGCAGAAACGAGCCGGCTTTCCACCTCCCCCTTTCCGCCGTTCCACGCCTCCACGCGGCTGACATTCTTCAGGTCTCGGAAGGGAAGCAGGGCCCGGTCTCTTGGGATTTGGTCCCCGAAAACCACCTGTGCGTCATATCTCAGGCCATCTCTCACATCGGATAAAAGTACAGCCAGAGATCGTCTGACGTTGAATCCGGCGGCAAATATCGCCACACCGAGAGCCATGGCGATCACCGTCAACGCAAGGCGTTTCTTCCTCCGGCCGACATTCCGGACAGCCATGGTCAAGGTGCTGGACAGCCGTGGCATCGATACCATTTTGTCGCTTTTGACCCTGCCGTTCTGCCCGATTCCATAGTCTCCAAGCGCCTGCTGCACCGGAGCGTTGATGCCTCTTAGGAGAGCCGGCAGTGACAGCAACACCGGTAGCATAACGCTTGTGATCGCCAGGTACACATACACCTGAATCGGCAGGCGGGAAGTGAGTACTTCGAAATTGATCTTGGTGGCGACAAAGTCAGAGAAGGCGAATCCTGACCAGACGGCGAGCGGGATCGCGACCGCTCCAGCCACAATTCCAAATACAAGCACCATCGTTATGTACATGCGCAGGATCTGACGCCGCGACGCTCCGATCGCTTTGAGCACGCCGATCTGTCGGATCTGCTGGGACAGGATGGCGGCCATGAGCTGAGAGACCACCACCGCGCCCATCAGGAAGGCCAGAAAACCGATCGCACCTTGAAGAAAGAGAAGGGTGTTCAACTGCCACTGATGAGGGTGTTCGTTGAACTTGGGGACCTCGAGTTTCGTCACGGAGATACCCATGGATTCGAAGTATGCCATCATCTTGTCGGCGGCAACCTGAACATCCTTCCTGCTGCGCGCGTCTCTCACGCGAACAATCAGCCGCTGATTGGCAGGTTGGCCGGTAATCTGGCTGTACGTCTTCTTGTCAGCATAGGCATACACAAAGTGATCCTGGGTCGCGGGGGCCTGAGCCGGGTCGAAGCATACCCCCGATACAGGGACCTTGAGTCGCCTGCCCCCCACTCGAAGATTGGCCACCGTTCCGTAGTCCAAATTGGATATGGTCCGGCACTCTCGTTCTATAAGTATGGAACCGGATGCAGGAACAGAATCGCCGCTTACATGATAGATCTGTGCCATGCTAAAATTCTGAAAATCTTCGACCCCGAATAGCCAGACGGGAATCCATTCGTTCGGTGCGACCTCGATCCGCTGCATGGAGAAGTCGCGCAGCTCAGCGCTCTCGATGTCAGCCCGCTCGCGGAATGCCGTCATGTCCAAACGATCGAAATTCTTCGAAGTCATGATGGCATGCGCCGGACGCGTCTGCAGGAAGTTCTGGCTCAGGTCGTTTTGCAAAATAACGATCGATACGATTATCGAGCCGACTCCCCAAAGTCCGATGATCAGCGCCACGATGACGAGCGCGGTACGCCCGGGCCTGGTCATAAGATCGCTGACCACTTTCTTCAATTGTGTTTTTGTGATGTGAAATTCTCTGGAAAACCACAGGATTCCCGCCACAATGAAAGCCAACAATGCGTGCATGATCGACCTCCCTAGTGCCGTGCCTGAAGAGCTTCGGTGTCAAGCACCAATCCATCGTTTATAGCAACGGCTCTTGCCCCCGGAAAATTGGACAGATTCTCGTGAGTGACGATGATGACCGTCTTGCCCTGAGCGGCAAGTTCAAAGAACAATTCCTGGATCGCCCTTGCCGTGAGGCCGTCCAGATTCCCTGTCGGCTCATCGGCGACAAGGATAGGCGGGTCATTGGCCAGCGCCCTGGCGATTGCCGCACGCTGCTGTTCACCGCCGGATAGGGCCGCAGGGAACTTGTCCGCGTGCTCCAGTATGCCGACTTGATGCAAGAGTTCGCGGGCGCGGCCGTCCCGCTCACGCCGCGGGATCTTCCCCACGAAATCCATCGCGAGCACCAGATTTTCCAGAATCGACAGCGTGGGGACCAATTGAAAGAACTGAAAGACAATCCCGATGTTCTCCCCCCGCCAGCGAGCCAATCGACTCTCGTTCAGCGTGTGAACGTTGGTCGAGTTGATCACTACGTCGCCCGTCGTAGGATGGTCGATTCCGGTCAGCATATTGAGCAAGGTGGATTTCCCGCTGCCGGATCTGCCGGTGATCGCAACAAACTCTCCAGCCCGGATGTCCAGGTTGACCCCCCTCAGAACAGTCGTTTTTCGATCCGCCATCTCGAAAACCTTGGTCACATTCTGCAGGCGAATGAGCGAGCTGTCTCGATTACCTCCGGATATAGACTCATTCGGTTGAACTCCGGATCGACTGTGAAACATCGTTTCCTCCTTTGTGTTGGTATGTCGTATAGTGCTATACGGTATAGTAGACCGTTAAAAAAATTTCACCGCGGCCGGTCAAGCTCCTTGTGCTTTCTGATCGTTTTGTCGATCCATTTCACAAGCGCGGAGATTACCATGCTGTACTGTTCTACAATCGCTTCAGGCGCAAACGACCAGCGGGCTGCCTCTTCTTTCTGGTGGGCAATCACCCACTCCTGCAGTTCCAGCAGTTCGGTTTGAAGGTTGCCCAGCATTTCCTGGGCTTTACCGCTCTCGATCCGTTCAATATGAAAGAGAAAGGAATTGAATTCAAAATACATGGGCAGGGCCGCCCGCGAAAAGTGCTCCATCAGCCGCTGGAAATGCTTTTTCCCCTTTGGCGTGACCGAGTACACGGTTTTCTCAGGCAATTCTCCCTCACGCATGGCTTTGCCCCTTAGATAGCCCTGGCGAGCCAGCCGTTTGCAGACTTTGTAGACAGCCGGTCTGCTGATTTTGAGAATCCTCGACACCGACCGCTCGTCGATCTGGCGCGCCAGTTCATACGGGTTGAGTGGCCTATCCAGAAGAATCCCCAAAATGATCAATTCGACTGATGACATAACTCCAATCCTTCCAATTTCACGTAGTTTTTCATTGACGTATACAGTATAGCACTATATGGGCTAGTTGTCAAGAGGGTTTTTAGAGCGACCGACGCGATCCGGACGGTCTTGCGGTCGGCGGGCTATTTATAACGTTATATGATAATAAGTTAATGGAATGGCGTCCCCAACGGAACAGCGCTCGAATCCCTCTGACCGAGCTCAATAGCGCCGGCGCTCTGCGAATCCGACAGCTTGAACTTCTGGTGTTGTAAAGAGCCGATGTTCAACGTTCGGTATCAAGCGTTGATCCTTGACGTGAACAAAATCTTATTCCGATGGTCCCACGCATGCCGCCTCATTCGTCACGACGTAGACCGTTGGCTCTAACGGCGTCCCGGATCGACCATCCAGCACAAGCGGACGGACAAGACCACGAACTTCCAGCTGGCTCATGAGCCTTGGATAAACCCAATGATATGCCATGATCAAAGCGACTGCGGGGTTTTGCGCTTCGGTCAGACGCTTCATCTCGCGGAACGGTTCCGACACAACAAGTGCCCGGGCAGCCTGCATCGCCAGCCTGCCACTCTCCACACACACGGGCGTATCCGGCCTGATAACCGGCACGTTCAGACCCCCGTTTTGGACGAGTCCCAACTGTTCCAGCAACTGGATTCGATCTGCCGACGGTCCTTCAAGCCGACCCGAAGCCATCGCCGTCAATTCCTCTCGAAGTTCCGGTTGCCTGAGAGCTTCTTGCTCCGGGAGCGACGACGGCGTCCAAGTCATACAGAGTACGCCATCGGGTGTGGGATATGAGTTGGTGCCCAACTTGTGGGTTTGCGGAGGCAGTGTGATCCACGTGACGCCTGACCAGTGCTGACTTCCCGTATCCATGGCGCTGGCGTCCGCATTCTCTATGGCACCCAGGCGTTCAAGCGCCTTCCACGCCAGATCATCGAGGACAAACGAGCCCAACAGCGCATAGCTGCTGCCGGGCCATCCGGCCTCCCGCACCGTCCCGACGTAACGATCGATATCCGGACCGAGGGCGCTCAGCAACTCGTCCGTCACGGCCTGGGCGAGAACCTCGAGTTCTGTTGGTTGCCGGCGATTCGATGATCGGCACCGTGCACCTCATCTTTCCATCATCCGACCGCTCGATCAGCCGCCACAGCTGCAGAAGGATCAGCTGCGAGTCGGTGACCGGTACGCTATCCGAACGAAGCTCCGAGATCGTCCTTGCCTCGCGGAGCGCAAGGCAAATCTCCAGGTTGGTGTCCAGACCCAGGATTAGCGTGGGACTCGTCCCGCTCACATACGAGGTCACGACCTCTGAGTCCACCCACTTCGTTTTCTCGGTTTTCGAAGCAGCGGCGATGTCCGGCATACCCGCTATGACAAGCAATAGTACGGCTATTAGACTCTTCACAATGACCCCCTGTTGGTACCTAAGATTGGCAAACTCCGTTTATCCGCTTTTTCGGATCAAAAGCAACATCCGGACAAACACACCCAGCATCCACAACGCCACCAATGGACCCAGATCGACGGAACCCGCCTCGGCCGGAGGGTACGGGAACGAATGCAGGTTCAAGACCAGCAGAACAAGACCGGCCATAAAGCCAATAGCACCCCATATCTTGCCGAAACGGGGATGAGACCAGAGAACGATCGCGAGTAGAACGGTTGAGACGCAGATGAATATATCCCATACGACATCCAGCAGGTATTGCACGCGGTTGACGGCGCGCCCGGCCGTTCGAATTGCTTCCTTGGCGGTATCGCTGTCTGCCGCGGCCAGCATATCGGACTGGGCCATGTTATTGCCTACCTGGACGACCAGCATGGTTGTCACTAAAACACCGGCAAGGATGCCAAACAGGCACGCCACCTGTAGTACCGGCCCATCGCTATCCACGGACATGTAACGATAGAGTCCCAGAAATGCCACACAAAGCAACGGTCCGAAGGCGAATACGAGGAGCCGGGCCAACATATCCGGCAGGGGAAGGAATGCTGCAGCAAAATAGCACAGAATACTTGCCAGGCCGGTGATTGAAGCTAAACGAACCCATGCGGTGGACGGGCTAATTTGGCGATCCAATTCATCACTTCCTTCCTTCGACGAACGCTGACACGTTCGTGAATGAAACGCTTCTTGGCGGCGTCCTGGGTTGAGCGCGATGAAGTAAGAAACCTGATGACGACGTGGCGGTCGAGGCGGGTGTCCGCGGCCTTCTAGACGCCTCCCAAGCTGCCCTCAACGAGCTTTGAAATGATCTTGAGGTGGGATACGGTCTTTCCGATCACGCGCGAACTCCGGGCCTACCCAATGGCATTGGAAAACCGCTACCCATGATATCGCAAGGGATTGCGGGGCGCGATAAGAATTTTGAGGCCCAAACGATCATGTGTTCGAACCGGCAAGCTGATCGAATCAAATGGATTATGCGCGATGGAATGAAATGGCGTCCCCAACGGGACAAAGTATCTAACTCCACTATTTTGCCTCGATGAGTATCAAGTCGAGCGGATACAGCAGCTTGAGCGGCTTGTCGCCTGATACACGACACCCGCCGGACGAGAGCTACCTCGCATTGCGAGCAGGCGAGACCCGTTCGCCATCAACTACCGGCGGACAACATGCGCGTCTGGATCTGCGAATGATATAGAAACTGCTGAGGGCGATCGAAACGGTCGTGATCCCCGCGACGATCGGTTTGATGACGCCCAGAAATGAAGATCCGAATAGCGACAGATAAACGACGAGCATAGGTGATCCGCAGCAACCGATGAGGAAGCACCCGGCGGCGTAGAGCCCGCCGATAAGAGTGACGCCGCCCAGGATACCTCCCACCTCGCGACGACGCTGCTGAAGGCTGAACAGCACGGCAAAAACTGTGAAGGCCGCGGCAAGCGCATAGGAGTAACCAAGGTAGAAATCTTGTCGTTCTGCGTAACGTGCCCACGCCGAAGGTCTTTCCACAGAATCCAGCGCTACCCACTGGGACGCCACCCGGGCCTCCTGCCAGGCGTGATACTCAAAGTGCGCCGCGAAGACGACGGCAAAGACAAAAAGGCAGATGAGGAACGTGGAACGCCTCATTTGATGATCTCCACGCGCTTTGCCTTAAAGAGGAAGCGCCCCGGCTGTGGCTGGACCAGCTTTCCCGTCACCATGACGACCTGCTCCGGGTCCGGCAACTTTCCGGTGAAGTCAATCGGGATTTCGTACCGGGCACACGTTACGACTTTGCATTCCGCATACTCAGACTGATCGATAATCGTGAACAGCTTTTGCTTCGGAACAACCGCACCGACCACTCCTGTAACCGTTATCTCACGGTCGGCGAATCCCTTGGGGTCTTTCGCTAGCTTGTCGACGTTAAGAGTGTCTGTCACCGTGGAATCGCTCTGACCATAACTTGAAACGGGTGAGACCACAGAAATAACTAGTAACGCCACACTGACTATGATCGCCGTTCTTACGAATGTCATTGATCAGGACTCCCTTTTGTGATTCCCCGTGCAACCGGCTGACGCGCAGCAGGACGGCTCGGGCGCTCGGTCTTGGATGTAAGGCTCGCCCGTTCTGAGCGCCTGTTCAGTCCGTACCAGCTCTTTCCCGAGGTACGCAGCGTGGTCAAGGCGCGAGACAAGCTCATGGGCGATCACCGTGGCGTAGAGATCGTCGGCACGCTCTCCCGTGAAGACATGCGCCAAAGTGCCATCGTTGAGGTAATGCTCGATGAGAATAGATTGCTGTTCGCGGTCGGGGAAAACAACGAAGTACCCTTTGGGGTCAAGCACGAGGCGTTCAACCGGCTGAGCGTGGATCTCCCGGGGGACGTCATGGGTCCGTCTTTCGGCACGGCGCGGCTCCTGATCCGCTGATATGCCCGCGAGGGCTTCCACAAGCCCGCTAACGTCTTCTTCGCCGATTCGGTCCAGAATCCGAACCTCTTTCCGAAACGTCTCAATCGTATCGTGTGTGATGTTTTTGATGAGCGGGCGCCGTCCTTTGGCATCGATGATACGCCCTCGCTCATCGATACCGTGCTCGAAGAGGCTGAGGAAGGTCTGCCCGGGTAAGTGTCCGATCCGTTGCTCCGAGTCCGCACCGCAAATAAGGAGCGTCGTGATGTTGGGATTGGAGAGCACATTGGTGATGATTCTCTCGATGCCCAGATTTTCCGTGTACAGCGTGCCGACAATCGCCACGCCGCTCGGACGCGCTTCAACAACACCTTCAACCAACCCTTTGGATGTGAGCGCGCAGACCGCCACGTGACCTGCACGGTCGAGAACCGTGAAGTCTCCCGGTAACGGTGGCCAACTATGTTCTCGCGCTGGCATCTCTGTCGGACAGCTGTCACCCCCAAACTCGATATGTGCAAACGCCTCCGCCGCAAAGTTGAGGGCGTTCGCTGGCCAACAAACGGGACAGCCGATGCAATCATATTCTTCCGGGATCCTGTGCTTCTTACCCGTCTCGATGACAGGTTGAATAATTTCGCGTGCCTCAGAAGGAATGCTGGGTAATGCTTCTGTGAGTTCACTCAGCGCACCATGGAAACAGCCACACTTGTGGCATTTCACTGCGGCCGTCGCGGCCTGCATTTCGTCGATGATGTTCTGAATCGCACCGTTTGCGGACGCCTTCTTCAACTCGATACCTTTCCCAGAAGATGTTCCTTCCGCACACCTGTAAGACATTTCCCGCCTTCGCGCAGCTTCAGTCGTTTCCTGAGCTCTGCGCGGTCATGCTTGACATGCCGTTCAGGAATTGCCGCCACCGCCCGAGAGAGCAGTTTCAGAAACTCCCCGTCGGCACTCTGCGGAGAGTAATACACCCAGCGGCCTTCTTTGCGGCTCTTCAGGAGCCCGGCTGATCGCATCGCAGTGACGTGCTTCGAGACGTTGTACTGAGGCTCCTCGAGGCTATCGACCAGCTCACAAACGCACAGTTCCTTGCCTGCATCGAGTAACAAGCGAAGGATCCTCAAACGGGTTGGATCACTTAGCGTTTTGAAAACTTGCGTGTATTCTTCCACGATCAGTCACCTGCGTAGTTGCGCATAGACGCATATATCATACCGAGCCGTCGATCAAACGGCAAGCGAAATCGTGCCCCACATCGGCTAGGAGAGGGCTTGCCGCACAGATTTTGGATGGCATAAATTATTTATTACCAATAGGTTAAAAAGGCGTGCCGTCCCCAATGTAACGACGTTAGAACCGCCGATGCCTTCGCCGAAGCATTTCTTGCGGCATAAAACCCAAAAAGAGCGCCTCGCCGCTAAGTTAACCAGGTTTGACCGGAAATTGAAATGGCGTCCCCAACGTGACGTTAATCGAACCGCCCGTGAGTTTGCCGTTGCGCTTATGGCAGCATACCATCTGACCAGGAGCCAATTTCCGATCGCTACGAGTCCGTGCCTGCCGCCGTCAAGTTGACGAGGGTTCACTGGAAGTCGAAATGGTTGGAACTTGCTAGCTGACAATTCAATGTGTGTGGTTGCTGTGTCCTTCTATCGCCCCCTCACCATACTGAGCAGCACTTCCCTCGACAGTGGTGTGCACGCCTTCGACATAATGTGTGAAACTCACGTAAGTGTTCACAAATTCACGCCCGGCCGCCACAGATTCATCGGCATGCTTTTGTGCTTCCAGAGCCTGCTGAAAACGCTCACGAATACCTTTGGCCATGGCGCTCGTCAGAACACCCACCAGATCATCCACTGATCCACTTTGCAGCGATTCGTCGGCCAGGGTAACAGCAGCGTCCACAGCTTCACCTGACTTCAAACCGGTGTAGGGAGCCCCTTCACCCGCCCGATGAATACGCACCAGCGTTTCAAAAAAATACATATCGGCTAGTTCTTTGGCCTCGGGACCCTGGGCCCGAACAGCAAGAGTCTTCTGAAAAGCATCTCGAATCTGCTCTTCATCATCGGCCTGGACCCACTTGAGCAATGGCGTTACATCACGCTTTTCAAGCGCGATCCTTGCCGTTCGCACCACTGGACCGTCAAGCGTGTCACAATGTGCAAACGCGTTTTCGCCGAAGGCGGTGTATAAGAGTCCGGTTCCCAAGAACATCAGTATGACGTAAGTATGTTTTTTGCTCGTAACCATTTTATTCCTCCTTGTTGTTTCAGCCGACTTGCATACATCGCAACAATATTTGCCAAACACAAAAAATGCCCCGGACGGGATTTGAACTCATTTTTGATATTATCCCAACGAGTTGCACATGACGAGTGAAACGGCGCCTTCGTCCCAATTGTCACTTTGACCCGTAAATCCTGTTAGGGTGTAAGTTTACAAAGCCATGATTGAAATGGCGTCCCCAATGTAACGACGTTAGAACCGCAGAAGCCTTCACCGAGACGTTTCTTGCGCATAACACCCAAGAAGAATTGACCGCGTCCAAGCCCGGCACCAATTATCGAAATACGTTCCGCCCGCGGTCTGCCCCTACTGCACCTCCCCCATTCGCCTGCGCGCTTCCACCTCCAGAGATGTAGGAGTAAAGTCGAACGCCTCCCGCAGCAGTTGGTGATCTCTTGGGACTTCTGCCGCAAATTCCCCCGGAAAGTTGTTCAGCATCCTGATTGCCATCACCAGGTGCACAAGGAAGGGGTTAAACGGGCGGGTGAGCACAGAGGCGATCTTCAGTGGCGTCACTGGAATTCGATGAAAATGAATCTCTCTGCCCCAGACTGCTGAGATGCGTCGGGCCGCTTCCGGAAAAGAGAGCGCTTCCGGTCCGGGCAGCCGGATCCTCTGGCCGCCGAGATCATCCCGCAGCACGGCCTGGGCGGCTATCGTCCCTACGTCGACCGGCGAGATTGAGGGTAGCGCCGGCGGTCCCCCACCGGGGACGATCATCCTCGCGCCTCGGATCATCGCAAAGAAGATCTCCATAGACGGCGGGCAACCCAACACAGTCCAGTTCAGCCGCGATTCCGCGAGAGCGGCCTGGACGTCGAGCATTGGTCTGGCCATCGCAAGCACGCCGAGCTTCTCGGCAAAATCCTTGCGAACGTCGTAGCCTGAGAGACAGACAACCCGAACGATGCCCCTACGATCAGCCTCTTTGAGAATCCAGAGCACGGAGTCCCGCTCGATCTCTGTACGCCTGCGAATGGTTTTCCACGTAAAAGCGGATACAGCAATGATGATTGCCCTGGTCTGGTCGAGCGCAGAGATGACCGTCGGCCGCGACGTGATGTCGCCTTCTATTACTTCAGGCTCATTTCCCAAGACCGATCGCGCGCGCGGCGCGTTGCGGCTCAAAACACGAACACGCACTCCGCTTTCCAGAAGACTGCGGACGATGTTTCGCCCGTAGTGACCAGTCCCACCGAAAACTAGAATGGGTTTGCCGACGCTTGTCGTGAACGGCGGCGACATAGAGAATCCTCCACACCAAGCCAATACCGACAGGTGTTGAGCGTACCCTTCGCGTGTACACGTATCCTATCGAATTCGAAGTGCACTATGAGACCGCTCCGGGGTGGCGTGATCGCTGTCAGAATAGGAAAGGCACAAACATCTTGGTCCGCTTCATGTAGACCCGATATGTGGCACCAAAGTACTGAATACATTCGGCCTCTTCAGTCCTTGCTGTTATCACCCAAAAGACGGTTGCCGCCAGGGCCAAGGCCATGCCTGGCCACGATGGATCCTTCAAGAACACTCCCCATGTCCCATAGAAACCCGAGCCATATATCGGATGGCGAATGTATTTGTAGGCGCCAACGGACACTAGTGAAGTCGTTTTCTCGATGCCGGCCAAAGGCACTTCGTCGCTTCGCCTACTGTCAGGCTTCCCGACGACTTTTAGCAGATAGGCACCGTGGACCACAAGCGCGATTGAAACAGCTAACAATAACCATGAAGCTGCTTGACGCGAAGCAAACGGGTCCTGAAACCAATCATCCCAGTTGAGAAGAACTAGTATCAGAACAAATTCCGCGGCGAAGAAGCGATAGAAGCCATGAGAACGAGGCGCGCGCAGAGACCTGCGGGACAAGTAGACCAAAGCGGCCGACACCACAACGAAGACGATCAACTCGAACATAAGACCATTCCGGCTTTCAGAATCTTACCTGATGTTTAGCGCCCAAACAACGGGCACGTGCTCACCCCTGGATCAGACATGCGGAGTGAGATCATGCGCCACCGCGCAACTTATATATTCAAGCACACCCAGCGGAATTTGAACTCGCTACTTGTGCTATCGCAACGGGTTGTCGGCGGCGATACGAGCTCAGAATTCTATTGACGATCGAATTGGGCCGGTAATTTGATTTATTTCATTGGCTTAGGAGAATTCAAATAAAGTGGCGTCCCCAAATATACGTTAATCGAACCGCGCAGGAGTTCGCCGAGGCTCTTCTTGCAGCATAACCACAGTTTCCGGTCTAATAAGAGATTTCTGACAAATTTTCAAGGCAAATGAAATTCGATTCCTTCCGATGTTCTACCTCATCCCCCAGCCGCTTGTAGTCTCGTTTCCATCGGTAAAACGTATCCCGTGAAACGCCGAAATATCTGCAGGTTCTTGAGACGTTGCCATTCTCTTCGGCGTGGGCGAGGACTCTCAATTTCCGGCTCGCCCTCATGCGCCTTCGCGAGCCCCATGGGCTCACAAAATGTTCACCTTTTGTCCTTGACATTTTTATAACACCCTTTATCTTACCGAGGACAGTCGGGTCAGGTTACCCGTAAACAGCAGCAGTGTAAGAATCCCAAGGAGGAATCGATAATGAGAAAGACCACCATGGCAGCGGCTTCAGCCATCTTCGCCCTCGCCATCGCTTTCGCGCCCATCGCCAACGCTGACTGCGGCTCATGTGGCAAGGACAGTGCGAAGCACGCCAAGCATGACCACAAGCACTCCATTTATGAGACAGCCCAAGAGGCTGGCTTTAAGACGTTAGTCGCGGCGATCGACGCCGCTGGCTTGGCCGAGACACTGACGAATGAAGGCCCATTCACCGTCTTCGCACCCACCGACGAGGCATTTGCGGCTCTTCCCGAGGGCGCGCTCGAGGGTCTTTTGAAGGACAAGGACGCGCTCACCAGGGTGCTCCTGTACCACGTCGTCACAGGTGAAGTCATGGCAAAGGACGTGGCCAAAATCAAGGCCGCAGATATGCTCAACGGAGTGGAAGCCAGTGTCGAAGTCAAGAAGGAAGGTGTCATGATCGCGGGTGTAAAAGTCATCAAGACTGACATCGTCGCTACCAACGGAATCATCCACGTCATCGACGCGGTGATGATCCCACCCGAGCAAGAAGAGGCTTCGAACTAGGTCTAATTACTTGGCAATCCGAACTCGAGACCCAAAAGGCCCGGGCATCTCGTCCGGGCCTTTCTCTTTTGCGTTGCGCGACACGCCGGGGAGGACTGCGGCGTTTGACCTCGTACTATTAGAACCGCCGAGGCCTTCGCCAAAGCATTTCTTGCGGCATAAAACCCAAAAAGAGCGCCCCGCCACTAAGTTAACCAGGTTTGACCGGAAATTGAAATGGCGTCCCCTCCCCGCAAGCAAGGAGGCGTCATGAATTCCAACGAACTGCGGAGCCTAATGAAATGGCTCACGGTACACCTCATCGTTATGGCGAGCTTGGTAGCGGTCCTGTTTATACTCTCAAACTTCGATCTGTCCGATGCAATCGGCGGAGTGTATATGCTTGGATATATTGTTGCCTTGTTCGCGTTCTGGGCGTTTATCGTCTGTCTGGGAAGACTCGCCAAACGACTGAACAGGAGCTGGATCGTTTGGTGTGCGTTAACCTGGTTCACAACCCCAATTGGACCCTGGGTTGCCTATTTTCATATGCGTAGTCTGGTAAACAACGCTCTGAAGGAGCCATAATGAGATACCTAGCGATTTTTACAGTACTGTTGCTGGTATCGTCCTGCTCGACCGAGAGGACAACTCCTCAGACCTCACAAACACAGTCCGCTGGCATGCAGCAGATTAAGCCGATCGCCGATTCGAGCCAGCAGAAGCAAGGGCGCAGCAATATTGAGGTAACCATCCTCAACATCCGCCAGGAGTACAAATACAGCGCTGCTGAGATCCGTGTGCGGAATGACTCGAATCAGTTCGTTTCCTTTTGTGTGATGGACTTTGAGTTCTACACTGCCCAGGGAGAATACCTTGGACACCATGCGGCTGTGCAGAGGAAGAGGTTAAGTTGAGGTCAGCCAACCGCGATTTCATGGCTTTGGGGGAGATTTTGATCGAACTTTGTAAGAGTATATCTGATAACTATTTAATAATGACCCTCAACGACCAAGCAGGATTGCTAAAAGAGCTGTGTTCGAACCTTACTACTAACGGTATAAGTGTATATCCCACATATAAAAAGCCGTTTGACGTACTTGCCAAACGGCATGATCGTGAAGTATGGCGTCCCCAACGGGATTTGAACCCGTGTTGCCGCCTTGAAAGGGCGGTGTCCTAGGCCTGACTAGACGATGGGGACGCCTTAATAGGAGAGAATTCGGGCTTAATACAATTAACAACGCTGGAGGCCAAAGTCAAACGAAAAAGCCCACTTGGGCCGCCTCACAATAGGCGCAAACCAGGCGCCCTCCCAATGACAAGATGAGCCCCTTGCCAAGCAGGTAAACGTGCCCTCTACGTGTCTTCTTCCGCCTTCTCTTCGCCGCCCAAATCCCCCTCTTCTTCGTCCGCTTCTTCTCCAACAGATTTGATTTCCGTCGCCTCGCACACCTTCCTCTCATCGCGAACCGTCACCCGGCCCCTCACGATGACATCCCTTCCCTCTTCCAAAATTTCACCGAAGAGCCCGAAACGATCCCACGGCACGTAGATCTGAACGAGCGCGCTTACATCGTAAAGGATAAAGAAGCCCAGAACCCGTCCGGATTTCGTTTTCAACCGCTGAAGATTGCTGATCCGCCCGTCAATCTCCACCTGGGAGGCGATAGGTTTGGAGTAAAACTGGTCGAGAGACGAGACGACATCGTAGACTTCCGCTCCACCCGAGGCAGCCTGATCCTGTTTCCCCTTTATCAGCCTCTCGAACAGCGCTTCCTTTTCCTCACCTTGCGTATCCTCTGATACTGGAGGAAAACTGAGCTGCATTTCATACTGGCCGTTCAAACCACGCGTGGCGCCGTTTACGGGCTGCTCGTAAAGCTCTGGCAGCGCATTCACCAGATTGGTTCTCGATATTCCCGTGAAATCGAATGCCCCGACGAGGATCAGCCGGCCCACTTCCTCCACGGAAACACCTTTTCCTTTGGTGCGCCGGATAAAGTTCTCCAATGATCGATACTTTCGGCGGCCCCGCGCTTTCAAGATCCTGAGGACCGAGGGATAACTCACACCCTCCACCATATAGAAGCCTAACCGGATTTTACCGTTCTCGAGCGTGAAATAGAGTTCGCTCCGGTTGATGTCAATCGGAAGCAGCGCATCGAGATCGTGAAGGTAGGCGAGATAGTTCTTCACCTTTGTCTCGTTGTTCCAGTACGTATTCAAAAGGGACAGATAATAATGGAACGGATGGTGATGCTTTAAATAATACGCCTTATAGACGAGGAGCGCATCAGCCAGTATCCGCTGCCGGTTGAGCACCCTGTCCGAATAATAAAGAATCTTTTCGAACCATTCGTTTGCCGCTTCCATAGGGACATCCTGATCCGCCGTTCCGCTCATGAAATCTCTGCGAAGGTTCGAGAGCACGCCCGGATCACCGGTCCGAAAATGGTCCAACATTCGGTACGCCCCTTCGGCACTCACTCCGGTGAGCATTGAGAGGAGGTCGCGCAGCTGCTCTTCATAGAGAATCGCTCCGTGCGTCTTGTTCAATAACGGCACGAGATCCGGCATGTAATCGTAGTCCGCTTCCGTTCCCGATTGAAACGCCTCCAAGCGCTCTGAAAAAGTCTTCTCTTCATCCCGCAAGCGCATGAGCGCGAGAAAATGCGTTAGATCCTCGATCGATTGCGGGGAAAATTCCGTGGTTTGCTTTTGGATGCGGGGATTTTCCAGGAGATAAACTCCCGTTGCCTTTCCGCCTTGTACGTCCGCCCATACCGCTTTGTCATCGATCGGCAAGCTGTCCCATAAATGTACCTTCAACTTTTGTTTTCGGATTTCGTTGTCCGTGCGTACACAAACCGTGAGGGCGCCGAGAGGCGTGAAATCGATCCGGTACATGTTGCCAACCGGGAATGCTTCCCGAGTTGCCTGCACGAACAGCTCATCCTTCGACTTATCGAAGGTATACCCGAGAAACTCGCGAATCGCCCTGGGAGAGACGACCACGCTCCGTTTCGAATGAATGAACCCGCAGGGGAGACCCTCGATTGCAGCGGCTTTCGACAGAACCTCCCGTATTCTGGCGGATCGCCGATAAATTTGCCCGAGCCCCTTGGACTCTTCGAACAGCGATTGGAGCGACCGTCCCGGATTTTGCATGGTGATTCTCAATGCTTCGGACACTTCTTTGTCATCGATTTCCAGGCTCTTTGCGGTGATTTTGAGCGCGCGGCTCGAGGTGATGTGATCAACCGTCGGGACATATGCAATGCAATGCTGATCAAAGACATCCCGCAAACATTGGACGGCTTCTTCTCGATCCTCGCTCCCGAGCTGGATTTCGAGAATCCCACTGCGCCCGGACGCCGGCTCGAGCAGCGGCTGAAAGCCCTCGTCGAACTGATATGGATTGAAAGAAGTAATGCCGAGGAGATACGCGCAAAGAGACTGAACGCCAAGACCCGTTGCGGGCCCGAGTGAAATTCTCGCATCCTGGAGCCGGGTGATCACTTCGTGATAGAGAAGAAACAGTCGTTCGAGGCCCAACCGTGTTATCTGCTCGATTTCCTGGTTCAGGATGGCTCTCCCTCTAGCCAATCCTGCCGGGCTCAAATAATGGAAATGCAGATCGAATCGCCGGACCACTTTGTCGAGGAACGTGCTCATCGGATCTTCGAACCGCCAGACAGGCGCTTTGATGTCCGGCTCTCCTTCATCCAACCGCCATTCGTCCAGCAGATCCCCAGGTACCATTCGGTCGATGGCAAGGGCGTTTTCATAGGCGTCGTGGTATGCGTAATAGCGCTTTGCCATTTCGGGGGCCGGTTTCATACCCTTTTCCCCTTCTAGCTCAGGCCCAGAAAAAAAGTCCCTCCCTAGATTCGGGTGCCGTATCTCACCAAGAAGCCCCAGAATACCGCGCTTGTCGGCTCCCACGTAGCAGACATCCTCGGTCAACACAGGCTTCACGCCGGCCTCCGCGGCAAGCGCACGACGCTGCTTCGCCAGTTCCCGATCCTCACGATCTTCATCCTCTCGAATCTCGATAAACAGAAGATCTCCAAAGATCGCTTTCAGCGCCTTGATGGATTTAGCGGCCGCATCGAGATTGCCGGCGGAAACATGCTGAGCTGGTTCGCTCTTTCTAGAATCCAAGAGGATGGCAAGGCCCGCTGCGTTTAGTTCCAAAAGGTCCGAACCCAGCCCAGAACCGCTTTCAACCAATAAATGAGAAAGGCTCGCCAGAGAGACGAGATGCCTCAATCCCTCACTGGAAATCGCGATGGCGGTGAGCGGATACTGTTGCTCTCCTTCCGTTGCCAAGGTGGTATGAAACAGTACTGCTCCATAGATTGGCTTGAGCTCGTGCTTGCGCGCTTCGCGGTGGAACTCCAGGAAACCGTATGTGTGATTGGTGTCCGTGATCGCAACACTCTTATAGCCCGACCGGCTCGCGTACGAGCAGATCTCCGCCGGTGAGGAAAGCCCTTCACCTATGCTGTAAAAAGATCGAACGCGCAGATGAACAAAAGGTGGGATTTTGTGGATATTTTCCATAGGCAACAGGGAGCATTCGGGCTTGCGCCGGATATTCCTGGCAGGCGCAGGCGCCGGAATCACTCTTGCTATCAAACTAACACATGACTTGATGCAGCACAAGAGTCTTGAGCTTGCAGGGTACAGAGGAATGGTTATCTATTCCGTTATTTAGTAATTAGTTAAAGAGGTGTCTTCAGAAGATACTTTAGGATGCTTTCGACCTGGAAGATGATGCGATTCATTGATTCCTCTCGGAAGCCGGAAGGACAGCGCGTGGTTGCTTCTTAGCATCGTGCACGGCTTTAACCGCCCCTCCCTCAGCGCCCCTCTACCGCGCCCCCGCACGAAGATCATACTGCATTTGCAGATAGAGGCACCTCAGTGATCCGGATGGTCGGAGCGAGCACCCGTCATCGGGGCCGACAATGTTATGACGGCAATCCACGCCTGTCGCCGCATAAACGGCATCTTGAAAAGACCGCGGTCCACGGTCTCCAGACATCGACGAAGCACGGCGAAACCTGGAAGCTTGCGAAACGGTGCTGCCACCAAACTGACCAGATGAAAGTAACGGATGTCGACGGTCGCAAAGAAGTCGCGCATCGTATCCAGATCGCGTTTGGTCAGCGGATGCTCGTCCTCGCACCTCATGCGCGGCGTCAGCCTTCGATAGAGATTGATAAACGGATTGTGTCCCAGTGGCTCGCAGAAGACGGCGCGCCCACCCGGTTTCAAAACTCGCACGATTGCTCCCAGCGCTTTTGCGATATCCAGGTGGTGCAAGATGCTCCTGCCGTAAACCAGATCGAACGTCCCGGCAGCAAACGTCAAATCTTCGGCGTCCATCACCTCAAAAACTGTGTTTTCTGCCAGATCCTTTGCCTTCGCCTGTTTGCGCGCGGCCTCGATGGCATTTTGCGATAGATCGATACCCGTAACGTTCGCGCCTCTCCCTGCCAGCTCGAAAGCGAAACTACCGGCGCTGCATCCAAACTCCAGCGCGCTTTTACCTTCGCAGTCTTCCAAAACGAGATTGCGGTGGTATTCGGCACTCGTCTTGGCGGTCGCGTAGAACCCCCATGCGGAGGACCGTGTCGGCTCTTCGAAGGCTCCGTCCCAGAATTCCTGCTCACGTGCTATTCGAGACTCGTCCATGTTCTCTCGGTGCCAAAGGACAATCCATTACGCGGCGACGCGTTACATCGAGTTCAATTGCAATCATGAAAGTAGCTTAGGCGCCCGTTTGTACAAATGCAACGACAATCGGCCGTGAAGATTGCAAGCAAAGCAATTGCGCACTGTCTTGGGATGTAGTAGCTTAGGCACTCGAACAGCGTTGTTTTCTTCGGCCCGGTGGTAACGCCTGGCGCCACCTGCGGGCAATTCATGGAGAGTATCGCCAGCCAATGACCGTACGCATTTCGAGTTTTCTGTGGCACACCTTAGCGCGGGGACCGCTATGGGGGAAACCTGCTTCGATACCCCGTGAGGCGAAGCGGTGGGTAACGAGCCGGCGCACATCATTCGCCGTCTTGTTGCTGCTTCTTTTTGTGCCCCTACTCATCTTGCCGGCCCACGCCGTGTCGAAGGAGATCGGGCACGAGTTTCTTCCTCCGTATCACTGGAGTTATTTTGCGCTGGCGCGTTTCGAGGCGCTGGGGTTTTGTATTCTCCCGTCCGAGAGGCGTTTTACTCGCGACGAGGTGATCCAGTACGTCAGCGAGATAAAGGAGGGCATAGCGGCCTCCAAGGCAACTCTCCATGGTCGGGACAAATTCAATCTGGATCGACTCGAGCAGGAGTTCTTCGACTCCGAATCGCAGGCGAATCCAAAAGCCCGTTTCGACCCACCGGTTCTCTATGCCTCGGATGGTTCGTTGCATTTCGAATTCGATATCGATCTTGGCGCGGCGGCGCGCGACACCACGCAGTGGGACTTCTTTGGTGTCTCGAACCCCACACTCCGGCTGCACATTACCGATTCGTGGACTTACGAGCTCCGGTACCGGATCGTCATGGGGCCCGAACGCGACGGACGCGAGCGCGGCGCCTACCCGTCAACGAGGGAAAGAAGCTGGAGGGGGCTCACATCCCTCTACGAGCGCTCGTATCTCGCGTACTATCGGGGATGGGGTAACCTCTTTCTTGGCAGGGATTATGTAGACTGGGGTCCTGCGGGCGATCGCAATGTCATCCTTGCCAAAGAAGCCGGCAGCCAGGATCTGCTCGGCGGCCGAATCCGCTTCAAGAACTTTCGTCTGGACGCGATCCACGTGATCCTTTCCTCTACCGACGAGCGATATCTGTCGGGGCACCGGCTGCAGATGATGGTTGGCAAGCTCGTTCTCGGTTTGTCGGAAACGGTAATTCACCGCGACAGACTCCTGGACCCGGCGTATCTTCTCCCCTTTGCGAGCTTCTATGCAAACCAGTATGCCGAACGGGGCGACGACAACGTGCTTTGGGCGATCGACGCGAAGTATCGAGTCACCAATGGCCTCGTCGTCGATGGGAGTCTGTTGATCGACGACTTCCAGTACGAGCGGGGCGACAGCGCGGCGGACAGTTATGCTTTCAACGTCGGAGTCCGGGGTGCGCTCGCGCGTCCGCTGCCGGCCGACCTCGACGTGCGGTACCGACACGTGACCATGTACACCTACACACACAGGGACAGCCTCAACTACCACGTGGGCGGATCCGGGAATCCGAACGTGGGCGAGCCCATCCTCGGCGTGACGGAAGGACCCGACGCCGATCTGCTGACTGCCAGTGTGGATGTTTTCCCACTCCCCCGTTTGACCACGTCGCTTCTCTTCGCGTCGCTCCGGCGGGGGGAAGGCAACGGCTTCAGAGCGTTCGAACCCGGTGACGACCCCTCGCCCAGGTTCCCGTCGGGTGTTGTGGAGCGAACGACGTCGCTCAAGCTGCGTGTGGTGTGGGCGTTCGACGGCAACTCGCACGCGAGCGCCGAGATCGCGCGGGCCCTCATCGAGAACGAGAATCATGTCCCCGGCGCGGACGTCTGGAGAACCTCGCTACGCTTTATCGTCCGCTGGAATTTCAAGTAAGCGGAAAAATCTCGCACACCCCGGGCCCCGAATGAGGTGGAATTCGAGTCCAACCAGGATCCGAGTCAATACGACGAATTCGAATTTGATCAATTGATCGACAGGTGCTCTTGTTGCAGAATAGAAAAAATAGCGTTCGAAATCCCTTTTCAGCACGCTGATGCGCAAAGCGATCATGTCGGAAATCGATTGAAAATTTTTAAATGGAGGAAATTGCCGTGGCGAACGGAAGATTAGACGGGAAACTCCTCTGGGTTCATGCCATGCATTATGCTTATGAGGGGAAGGAGCTTCCGGCACCCGATAAAGCGGACTGGAATCAGTATAGACCGGAAGGACAACAGGAGAATCGTTTTCCATCAAAAGTAAGTGAGGGATTTTTTCGGGATAAACAAGTTCAAAAAGGAGCTTTCAAGCGGGCTCCGGCGGAAAAGATAAAGCAACGGGCGAGCCGGAGCAAAAGAAAGGTCGTCAATATGATAGTCGGCTCGGGTGCGACAATCGGCAGTGCTGCTTTGGCCACATCTACAGCCGGTTCCTCAGAAGTTCTCACTGGAGGCTCTGCGATTAAGGCATTTATGAGATCTTTTGCCGGATGAGGCTTAAAAAAGCTTTGGCGAAATATACGTGCAGAATATTCCAAAGGGGCCGTAACAAAATTCCAGCGTGGTGAGCGATCAACTAGCGTAATAAACAAGCTGCGATTTTATCTGCAAAAACGTAAATTTTCGAACATATCCGACGATATCAAAACACTAAACAAAGCATGGAAAGAGCTGGAAAAATCTTACCAAGCTGCAAAGAGTAACGGAAATTGCGAAAAGGTCATTCGGGCAACCTATAGCTACCACAAGGTCATCTTCTGGCAAGCGTGCCTCGATCATGATCTCAGCGTCTTTTTGGATCTGGTCGATTGGATCAAGCGTGAACTTGAGAACCAGGCTAACGATTGGAATGTAGTAATGTTTAATGAAGCCCTCAGCCTTATATATAAGCAAGTTGCTGAAGCACAACCAAATCCAGATCCAGAATTTCCAGTACACGAAAACTGCAAGAATTCGGATTGCTGCTACAGGTTGTGGCAGGAGAGACCCATCTGCCCTATGGTTAAAACTTCAAGGACGCTTTCAGAAAAGGAGAGAAAGCCCTTTCGAAGAATATTTAATGATGCATACCGATATGCTTTTAAGAAAAAAGGGAAATATACGGATCACAGCGAGGATCTAAAAAAAATGCTAAGTGGGACCAAATTTTCAGAGTTCCTCGAGAAGAAAAGTATGCAAGAAGAAAGGCAAGTATTCGATTACGGGGATTTAATGCTTAAAAAACAAACATCTGAAGCTATCTCGAAGAGATTTGGCTCGGCAGCCATCAAAAAGCCGTCAGGGGAAGGGGAGGGAAAAGGGGGGCAGGGGAAGTCGGAGAAACCGCCCTTGAAAAGGCAACACGCCATCAAGGATATACCGCGAAAGAGGTTGCAAGTAGGCAAAGCAGGTGTAAAGGCTCTAGGATCTGTTGGTGGGATTGCAATAGAACAAATGCTGGAAAAGGGGAGTGCTGCTACCCAGGCGCTTGTCATGGGTCTACCGAGTCGAATGGCAGGAGCAGGAATCGGCTTGACAATGGGACTTACCGCCGGATTTATAGAGAACTTGAACACACGCAGAGAGTTTAAGACATTCTTGGAGCCGGAACTTGAAAAAAGCACCGGAAGTATGGATATAGACAAGGTCATGACCGCGCTCAGGACAATCTTAAAGGACGGCGGATACTTTGAAGTGATAGTAAATAGTGTTGGCACGATGAAAAACAACCAGTTGGCTATTAAAAATATTATTAAAAAAAAGGGGTTAAAAACTGCGATGAAGCGTTTTTGCTTGCTTTGTTTATTACGGAAGCTTTGAGTGCCTGGAAGCGTTTAAAAGAGGGCATGCCTTTACTCAAACTCTTTGCAGACATTGTTAAAGCTTTCAAGGAAAGAGAAAAATCTATCAAAGAATACACTCCCTTAGTCGAAAAGATGCTCAGAGAGCTCGAGAAGGAGGACGAAAGCTTTCACAGAGATCATTGCAAGACATGGTGCTATTACGAAATTGATGTGGGCTAGTTAATATTTGATCTGACACTGCCCCTCGAAAGAGAGAGGCCGCCATGGTACCCTGCTTGGGAAATTAACCCAAGTCTCAAGCAAGGGGGTAAAAACCATGACGACCGAAGCTAAGCTTATCAAAGCCAAGCTCAATTTGCTAGAGCTGGGCGCCTACCTGGACAACGTCTCCGAAGCCTGCCGAACGCTAGGGTATTCCCGAGACACGTTTTATCGGTTGAAGAAGAAATTCGACGAGGGCGGAATCGAGGCTTTGAAGGAGATCAGCCGCCGCAAACCAAATCCGAAGAACCGCGTGCCGGAGGAGGTGGAGAAGGCTGTGGTGGAGTTGGCCTTGGAATATCCGGCCTTCGGCCAGGTCCGGATCGCTTCGAAGATGGCCGAGCGGGGGATGACGATCTCGCCGGCGGGGGTTCGATGCGTCTGGCAGCGTCACGACCTGGAGACGATGAAAAAACGCCTCAAAGCTCTCGAGGCCAAAGTGGCTGAAGAAGGCTACCTGTTGACCGAGGCGCAGATTGTGGCTCTTGAGAAAGCGAAGCACGAGAAGGAAGCGCACGGGGAAATCGAGACCGAGCACCCCGGCTATCTCGGTTCTCAGGACACCTTTTATGTCGGCACAATGAAGGGTGTCGGCCGAATCTACCAGCAGACGTACGTTGACACCTACAGCAGTCACGCAATCTGCAAGCTCTATGATCGCAAGACAGCTCTGGTCGCCGCCGATCTGTTGAACGATCGAGTCTTGCCGTTCTATGAAGCAGAGGGGATCCCGATTCTCCGGATTCTAACGGATCGCGGGACGGAGTTTTGCGGCAACGTTGAGCGACATGAGTACCAGCTCTACTTGGCCTTGAACGACATCGAGCACACGAAAACGAAGACAAAGAGTCCGCAGACGAACGGGATCTGTGGTGTGCCAGGCCAAGCCTGGTTGAACTAGTGGGTGCGATTCCCACCCGGACAAGGACTAGC